>CETG01034269.1_pt1 | contig 17970 bp, 31 predicted proteins | sample 361471 | NCBI WGS metagenome assembly CETG01 (sample SAMEA2622696, study PRJEB7988) | marine metagenome | isolation source: saline water (ENVO:00002010), including | reverse complement strand
GTAGAGGGATGAACAAATACAGCCCACTTTGTTGAAGGCTTCACAATAAATTAAAACATTTTTTGTAAATTCATTCTTGGATCTAAAAAATGAGGTTTGATCTTTAAAAATCTATTTAAAACTTAAATCATAAATTCTATTTTATATTAAAAAAGTAAAATTTAATTATTTAATGGCTCTCTTTTAGCTTTCAATGCTGGATGGTTAAGCAAAGAATGCATAAGACGAACTCCCCTAAGCTGGTTAACTAAAGGCATATGTCCATTAGGTGCGTCAATCGACCAATTAAAAGCCTTTGGATATCTTGTCCAAATCCCATCTTTTTTCCAGCCTATACGAGGCCAAAGTTTGTCATACCTTCCATTAACTGAATCTAAAATCTTAGACTGGATAGTAAATCCAAATTTGGCTTTTGAATAAATAATCCATAATTTATCTAAGGTTGCAAGATCAATGCCAGGAATAGAATCAACTTCAGAAAAATAAACATACCCACGACTAACTGCTTTGTCTCCTGCAAGTTCTCTTAGTCTGGAACTTGTAAAGCGATCAGCTTCTTCATAATCCTCATTTAATAAATATTGCTGAAGAGGCACATAATCTAATCCAATTTCAGATGGAGCAGTAAACCATGCCAAGTCATTACACTCAAGATTCTTTTGTATAAAATCTTTGTCATTCTTATGAATAAGTTGCAGAATAAAACCAGGGACCCAATCACAAATATCAGGGTCAAAAGCAAACATCAAAGATGAACCAAGACCAAGGAGATCTTCGATCCTTTCTTCCAAGACAGGCAAAAGACTAAGTCGTTTCCTTTCCGAAGCCCCGTCAAAAGACTCTAAAAGCTCTTTTATGCTGTTTTTATTTGAATGTAGTTTTTCGTCAATCATGATCAACTACCGGCCTATATGACCATTGAACTAACACTATGGCAGAGAAACGCCCCTATTCACGCTACCCCTTAATGGATTTTCGGATTCTAACAAGTCCAATTATTGACGTAAGGAGTCCTATCGAATTTAATCAAGGGCATTGGCCTGGTGCTATTAATATCCCTTTGTTCTCAAATAAAGAGCGAGAATTAATAGGAAAAAGCTACAAAAAAGAAGGTCAATTGAAAGCAATATATAACGGCTTGAAAATCACTGTCCCCAATATTCAAAAACTCATCAATTTAATTTTAGAAATAACTTCCATACAAGATCAATCAAATAAATCTCTTAGAATTTATTGTTGGCGAGGTGGAATGCGCTCAAAAGCTTTTGCTTGGCTAGCTCGAAAAAATGGTATTGAGACTTATTTATTAAAGGATGGCTATAAGGCTTATAGAAAATGGGTTTTATCTCAATTTGAGGCTGATTTGCCAATAAGACTTTTGGGAGGAAAAACAGGCACAGGTAAAACAGAAATACTTAAATCAATGAATTCGAAAGCAATATTTGTTATTGATTTAGAGGGTTTAGCCAATCATAGAGGAAGTAGTTTTGGTTCGCTAGGTATGGAGCAACAACCTACAACCCAACAATTTGAAAACATAATTGCAGAGCAGATAGATATTTACTTTAAAAGTAGTTCTTTAGAGATATGGCTAGAAGCAGAAAGTTCATATTTAGGTAAATGCAGAATACCAAATAATTTATACAAAAAAATGAAAAATGCTCCAATACTAGAAATAATTAAAACAGAAAAAGAAAGGATAGATAATTTAGTGAATGTTTATAGTCAAAACCCTAAAAATGAATTAAAAGATGCCGTAAACAGAATAAGTAAAAGATTAGGTCCAATCAGAACTAAAGATGCCTTAACTGCAATTGATAAGAGCGAATGGCCTAAAGCGTGTAAAGCAATGTTGGATTATTATGATAGATGTTATGACTATGAGCTAAAAAAAACAACAAAGTTAAATTCAGTTAATTTAAGTGGTTTAAACCTGAAATTATCATTAGAAAAAATCCTAAATGAGAACCTTTATACATTATAGTCAACTTCACCTATTTCTTCCTTGCAATCTTAAGAAAGAAAATGACTAATAAAAATGAAAAAGTAGCAATTCAATTTTTAAAAGGACAAGATGAAAAAGGATTTCCTGAAATACGTTTATTTAGAAATGATAATGGAAAGAAAGGAACAGCTACATATAAATTTAAAAACCCATCAACAATCACAGTAGAAAATTTGAACCTAATAACAAAAATGTATCTTATAGATAAAGAAGGTGAGATTTCAACTAAAAGAATAGAACTATCTATTTCAGATAACTATGTTAAGGAAGTTAAATCCACATATTCCTGGAATTCTGAAATTGAATTTGAGAGATTTATGCGATTTTCAGAAAGATACGCAAGATCTCACACTATTTAAAATTATTTAATTTGAAACAGACTTCTTGGCTATCAATAATAGTAATAATTATTTCCATATTAATTTTATGGTCATTAAAAGATATATTAATTCTTTTTTTTGCATCAATAGTTATAGCAATGGCGCTATGTACAATAATAGGTAAAATAAGAAATATTTTTTCGATCCCTAGATGGATTTCATTTGCAATAACAATATTATCATTAATTCTAATTTCCAGTATCTCAATAGTAATAATAATTCCTCAGTTTACAAGTGAATTCCAAGAATTAATAAATCAAATACCTTCAGCTGTAAATAAGTTATGGGATCTTTCAATCAATACTTTTTTTGATATTACAAGAATAATTTACAAAGATAATATGCCAAGTTTAGCAGATAGATCTTTATTAAATAACAACCTAAGTATCTTTCCTGATGGGACTTCTTTAGCAAATGGAGTAACAGAAAGCATAACAAAATTGATTAACTTAGCTAGCAATGTTGGATTAGGAATACTTCAATTATTTTTCATAACTTCAGTAAGTCTAATGATAACTTTACAACCAAATTCCTATAGAGAAGTTGCTATTTTATTGGTACCTTCATTCTATAGAAGGCGAGCAAGAATAATATTATATAAATGTGGTAATGCATTAAGCAGTTGGATGACTGGAGTAGTTCTAAGCTCACTTTGTGTTGCTATTCTGGCTTCTATTGGTCTTTATCTATTAGGAATTAAATTAGTAATTGCCAATGCTCTAATAGCAGGGGTATTGAATGTAATCCCAAATGTAGGTCCAACCATAAGTACTATTTTCCCTATGTCAGTTGCATTATTAGATACCCCATGGAAATCATTAGCGGTACTTGGTTTATATATCGTTATTCAAAATATAGAAAGTTATATAATAACTCCTTCTATAATGCACAAACAAGTAAAATTACTCCCTGGGTTAACTATTACGGCTCAGTTTCTTTTTACTATCCTATTTGGGCCATTGGGTTTATTGTTGGCAATTCCCTTGGCTGTAGTAATACAAGTATTTGTAAAGGAAATAATTATTCATGACATACTTGAAAAAAATTATAAATAAAATTAAAAAATAAAATAATTATTCCTCAGTTTCCCAAGGATCGATCAGGGATTTTTTAGTTTTTCCAGAATTCCCATTTTGATTGTTATTTTTCAAATCAATCCATTCGCACCACATTGAATTTAGCAGCCAAGCTTGAGATTGGCTTTTAGGACCATCATCAATCAATTTGATTTGATAAGGTTTCAAATTTTTCCATTTTTTATACTGATTCTTCCAAGTTTCATCAATCATTGATTCAGTTAATCAATATATATATATTGTTATTTATTTCTTACTTCGCAAGTCCATTTTGAGTATGTTTTATAAAGACGTTAATAATTCATTTGTTTATTTCCAAAATTCCGACTAATTTGTTTTGAACAATTTTAATCATCAAACTCTGGTTTAGGTTTCTTTTTTACTTTACCTGAAAGCAATTGATGGAGAGCATCTAAAGAATTGTAAACCTCCTTCAGCTCTGACAATTCAGGTAATAAACCATGTTGACCAAGCATTTGATCCAAATCTCGAAGTTCTTGACGGATATAACGCAAATGGGAACTTACTTCCTCTCTTTTGCTGGTTGACATTATGAAATGATTAAGTTGCTTCTATTCTTAAATCTTAGCTTATGATTAGTATTTAACACATCTTGATATTAAAAAGTTTATAAATCACTATTAATTAATTAGAATAATAAGCTAATTAATTAATAGTGATTTATAAAGCAATAAATTAAATAAAAAACTAAACCCTTTAATTTCTTATAAAGTCAAAAAGATAATTTAAAATGTAAAATCTATATGTGAATAACTCGTTTGTAAAAAAATAAGAATTATAGTTGGCCTTATCTTAAATATAGCTAAAAAGTAAATATGGATCCACAAAAAAGAAAAGACCTCAATCTGAGGCTTGGAAATCTAATACTGGCAATATCCCTTGCGACTGTTCCAACAGCCATAACATATGGCACGCTTAGCATTCATGGCCTGAATATTTGCAGGAACTTGAGCACTAAATTGGATACTTCAAAAGAAATCAAAGATATATGTGATGAAGCGGCATGGAATACAACAAGAAGCTATATATTTTTAATTGGTTTTTTTATTACTTTGCCAACGTGGATGTGGTTTTACCTATCAATGAAGAAAAAAGATACTATAAAAGATTAATTACTACTTTCTCATGAGGAAAGAAAGTTGGAGAAGGGAAAAGAAAAACTTTTATGCTGTTTAGATTTTACATCCCTATCATTATTTAATCTTGGAGAAGATTTAGTGATAAAAATATTTTTTAATTCTAAATCAAAAACATTAAACTTTTTCAAAAGGAATTCTTTGATCAAATAATCAGCTGAAAACAAACCTGGTCCTAAAAGAATAATTGAAAAAGCTAAAGAGAAGTAAAGAGCTAATAACTCTAAAAGATAAATATTTAAGCCTGATGTCACCACTGCGTGGTACATAGCTACTGTCATAGTTCCAAGTATTGCTGAAGCGCCAAGTCTTGTAGCGAGTCCAAGTATCAGCAACCAACTACCTATAATCTCCGAACCGGCGGAAATATAAGAGAGCGTTACAGGGAATGGTAGATGGAGAGGGCGAACAAAAGCATCAGCAAAATTATTTATATCATTTAGTTTTTCAAATCCATGATGAATCAAGAATGCACCAGTAAAAACACGAAGAACCAGGAATGCAAAATCCTTGAATATTGATTTGTAGAGAATTGAATTAAGCAATTTCACCTAAATAATTCAACGAACTATAATTGCGGCATAACGTAAAACGTGGACCAAGAAGGAGAAAGGCTTGACTGATAAGTAATAATACTCACGCCGCAAGTAATCGATTCGAATTGAAATCAGGCAATAGCTTAAAGCTTGGTTAGGTTTAAGCCTAATAAAAAATAATAAGACAAAGAAACGAATTCGTTTTATTTCAAGCTAAAAGATAGTAAAAATCACTCTAGAAAGTATGAATGCTCACAGAAGGAATTGCTTTTGTCTGTAAAATAGCAAATAAATAAATATTACATCGTGGACACTTCACTACTTGCGGCAACTGCTGCTATTGGTCTAATAATAGTTACAGTACCTGCATTGATATCAGCTCTAAATTAATACTTATAAAATATAAAATATAAAAAAATATTAATAAGGTACTAATCATTAGCTAAGAGAAAAGCCTTGTCCTGCTATCCATCCACTTGTCCAGCAATGCTGAAAATTAAAACCACCTGTAATACCATCAATATTTAATATCTCACCAGCAAAAAATAACCCCTTACATATTTTACTTTCCATAGTTTTAAAATCTACCTCTTGAAGAGAGACACCCCCAGCCGTAACAAATTCTTCTCCAAAAGGACCACGACTTTTTATTAAATAACTATTATTTGTTATACATTTTACTATAGATTCTTTATCATTTTTAGTTAAATCAGACCACTTTAACCTATTACTAATATTAACAGTTAGAAGAATTGCTTCCCATAAACTTTTAGGCAAATTAATAAAAGGCTTACTCTTTAGTACTAATTTCCTACCATTATCTAATTTGAAGCAATTAAGGATAGATCGAACCTCATCCTCATTCATACACAACCAATTAATTTTTAATTCTGCTGAATAATTATTAGCATGCAAAGTTCTTGCACTAAATGCAGAAAGTTTTAATATTACAGGTCCACTAAACCCTCGATGAGTTATCAAAACAGGACCTTTTTCAGTATAAATATTATTATTTACAATTAATTTAACTTGCACATTTAAAGTAATGCCGGAACAAACTGCAAGAGAGTTACTATGAGTACAAAAAGAAAAAAGCGAAGGCACAGGCTTAACTATTGAGTGGCCAAGACTTTTCGCCAATTTACGCCCACTTGGATGCCCACCTGTAGAAATTAAAATCTTTTTAGCTTGAAAATTTCTCCCTTCTCTAACCTGTAAATTAAAACCAAAATCAGAAATGCATACTTGCTTTACATGTGAATTAGTAAAAACTTTTACTCCTAAGTTCTTTGCTAATTCAGTTAAACATTTTATAACATCATTTGAAGAATCAGAACGAGGAAAAACACGACCATCATGCTCTATTTTCAACTCAAGCCCTTGCTCCTGAAACCATTCAAAAGCCTCTGTTGTAGAGAACCTGCTGAATAAACCAATTAACTCTTTTTCTCCTCGGGGATAATTGTTAGTTAAATTAGTTATTTCTCTACAAGAATTTGTGATATTACATCTACCCCCACCACTAATCCTAACTTTTTCAAGAACTTTAGGAGTACTCTCAAGAATGGCAACAGATTCAATGCCATTGCTAATAGCAGTCACGGCGGCCATGAAGCCAGAAGCACCTCCGCCGATAATTACCAAGTCTAAAATCATTAACTACTTATTCTCATAAATTCATTTTAATAACAAGAAAATAACTTTTGTTATTACTATCTTAATTAAATTCAAGAAACAAGAAAATGCAAATAAACCAAATTAATCAAGGTAAATATTACTTAAAGAGAAAATTATAAAATTCAAACAATTTGTCTTGATACGCGGTTCAAAGATTAATTCAGATCATTTATGTTGTATGTTTCTCTAAAATAAAAAATTAATATGGCTGGACCAAAAAGAGATGAAGCGAAATCAATCCTATCCTACGTTAGGCAAGAACTTAGATATATGGATGAAGATCTAAGAAATGATGGATTATTACCTGAATTATCCTCACTAAGATCTGTATATGAACAGCTATCTACTTTACTTGATTTATCAGATGGAAGAAGAAAAAAGAAAGAAAAACCAGATTTTCCAGAAGACAAAAAATACTAGAAATTATTTTCCCATTTAAAATGTTGATAATATTTTTAAAATAGAAATTAAAATTATGTATTTTAAAAGCAAAATTTTAAATTTTTAAAGATAAGCGGTGTTTAATAGTCTATTGTAGAAATCAGCTTAAATAATTCTAATCAAGCAATTACAATTACTTTAATGCTCCAATGCCTAATAGATATCCAATTTATCGAGGATGGTCTAATCTACTTAGCCCAGAAAATTACATTTCATTCTGGGAGGAAGGAGAAATGGCCTATACGGCCTTAAAGAGAATCAATGAACACAAAGCTAATAATGAATTTAAAAAGGCTCAAATCATGCTAAGCGACTGGATTTTATAGCTGAATAGAAAAAGAAGTATATAAAATATTTTGAATTCAATCAGTAAATAAAGTAAATTTAGATATCGATTTGAATTTTCATGCCCTCCAAAAAAAAAAGGATTGGCTATCTTCCATCTTCAAATGCCAGAGAAATAATTACTAAAATTGCCGATAATGAAAAATTAAGTCAATCAAAAGTAGTTGGTTTATTAGTTGAAGAAGCATTGATAGCAAGAGGCTTTGTTGATTTGCAAAAAGACAATGATTTCAATTCATACTCATGGATCAAGAAAAAAATAAATACAATTGATTCTTTTAAAGATCATGAACTAGATGAATTAATTTCAGATAAAGGTATTACTTACAATAAAAAAGATTTTAAAATCAATAGAAAAACCCCAAAAAATCTATTAGCTGATTCAAAGGAAAATTTAATATAGAGTTATATGAGCATTTCAAACAATTCATACTATTTCAAAAAATGTTAGTACAACAGTCATGAAGAATGCAGAGATCAACAAAAAAGCCACAAGAAACAAATTTTTGAAGTAGAAATGATTCAACTATTCTTCTAAGAAATACTTAAAAAGTTTTTTTATTAGACATATTATGAAACCACATGACATCAACAACAACACGTCCAAAATCTAACTCTATAAATCTACTTGAGGAAGCATTAAATCAGCCTCCAATTGGAGAAACAAATAATTTCTCATGGAATGCAACTCCTCTTGGCATAGCAGCACTTTACAAAGGAATTCCACCATCTAAACCACCTTACGGTCAAGCAATAAAAGAAGGTGAAGAATTGGCTATTGATTTAAGTAGAGAAGAAAAAGAGTTTCATCAAACACAAAAAGGTTTAGCTATTATATTTTACTCTTAAATTCAGCATATAAAGTATGTGATTTGAATAAAACCTTGAATAATTAAACTAATTATCCTCAACAGAAGAATCAATAACCCACTCTTCACTTAATCCAAGAAGAGATAGAGCTTTATCTTCCCAATCTGTATCTATTGACCAATCGTAGGGTACTTCAAAAGAGATAATAATTTCATTATTATTTTTTTTAATATAGGTTTTGCTCTGGGGAAAACTTGTATTAGAAGAATTATTACCCGAATAAAAAATATCATCTAATTCTAAGTACTCAATGTACCCCAAGGCTTTTAAATTTTCTTCAAATTTGAGATCAATCCTGACATTAAAACAATGAGCCTCATCCCAGTCTGAATAGTGATTATAATAGTTATCCCAAGAATTTGGCATCTGATTGAATTGGTAATATCACCTATCGAACTAAGGTTTTAAATACTTAATTCAAATATATTTTAACTATATTGAGATATTGAGTATATTAGTTTAATATGTTGAATTATATGATTTTTACTTAATTAGTAAAGGTTAAAAATTTAAAATCATTTAATACCCATGTACCTAAAGTTAGAAGGGCAAATCCAAAAATAAACATAAGTAAGGAAACTATTTTATACCTATTCTCCTCTGAAGTCCTTCTCAGAAAAAAAGTATCAGAGGCAAAAGAGCTTGACAGATATTTTTTTGGCTGTGCAGGCTTTTTTCGTGATGAAGAGAACATTTTCATACTAGAAGTTAAATAAAGCTAATAGATATTTCTTTTGACCGTGAAAAAGGTATATGACAGAAAAGGCATAAAGAGCCTTGAAAAAATAAAAGTGTGTCACTAGAGAGAGAATAAAGATAGTTTTGCAACTCGCCTAATGGATTCCAATGCATTTTGCCAGGGACAAAATATTGATATAACAGGCCTTTGGAAAGTAAGAAAGATAAAATTGAACTTGAAAACAGAAGCTAACGATTCAAGAAATATCATCAGATAAGCATTAGCCTTACAAAAAATCATAAAAAGAACAGACTTCCAATAAAACTTGTAATTAATAAATTATTTCCAAAATCCTCATCGGCCAAAGTTATTAAATAGATTATCAGATAAATAGACTTTTTATTAAGAAGAAAAAAAGACCGGACATTAACAAATTAAGATTATAACTTGTAGTATTTAATTAAGAACAAAAATTATATTATTTGATTTAATATCTTATTTAGTATAGAAAGCTCTTTAGTATTTGAAGTTTTAGTTTCTATTATAGGGGTTATATTATTTTGCTGATAAAAAGATAATAGCTTGATAATAAAATAATTACCTTTATCCACAGAGTCAAGGAATTCAGTTGAGCAATAAACACCTTTCCATGGACGAAATTTAAATCTTGAGATAAATTGTTTGGAGGGGATTAAAATACTTCCATAAAAACTAATTTTGGATATTCCACTTTTATTATAATAATTAGTGTCTAAGTAATTCTTTATAAATCTAATTCTTTTAGAAAGAAGATTAATATCTGTTCCAAATTGTATCCAAATTGAATTTACACAACCAGAATGAACTTTCTTTTGCAATCTGTGTATTTCATTTACATATAAACCTTTTGAGAGATAAGGGTTAAATGCAACTCCTAATTGGATTTCATGATTAGATAGAAGAGGTATACAATTTTTTTGATTTAAAATTGAAACCGAATCCAGAGTCTTTTTTTTTTGAGAACCAGATACTAGTAAAACTTCCTTACATCCCAATGTCTTTACATCTCTCAAAAAAAATTTAAAAGAATTTATGGTATTAATTTTATTTCTGTTAAATTCATGCTGAATACTGAAATGCGGAATAATATCAATATGAGGAAACTCTTCTCTAGAAATCCTAATAGCCCTGATTAAAAATTCCTTCTTCAAATTATTTTTACATGGTATATTAACTTTTTTAAGATTATATTTATCATAAAATAAAAGTATTAAACGTAATTCTTCAAATGAATTAAAAGATATTTCTAATCTTAAATCATTTAATTGAAGCATAAATATATTAATCTAAAATTTAATTATTTAACCATTGAAAAATAGCTTTAGTTGGATTTTCTATTTCATTAATTGAACGATAATAGTAATCTTCCCAAGAATCATATGGAATTCCCAAGAAAGTCATTAAATTCAAAGGGAATTCATCAGAGTCAGTACACTTGCGAAAGTCATCTCTAAACAAAAAGGTTGGCTTACCTAATGCAATAGAGATCCCAAGCTCAACCATCACTCCTTCATCAGGTGGGCAACCGTTAAGGATTGCAAAGATAGCATCAGCTCTCTTTAAATCATCAAAGTTAGATGAAGCAACCTTGTAAGCCCAACCTTTGTTGGCGAAATCATTGTCACTTTGACGATTAAAGGGATCCCAAACGATTGCCCCCATTGACTCAAGTATTGAAATGAATTCAGGTAATAATTTAATCTTCCACTGATTAGAAAAACCATAAGGAGATGCTAAATAAATTATTTTACTTTTCATTATTTATATTTTCTAAACTAGCGATTTTAAATTGATTATTAAATGATGAAATTTTTCCTGGTTTCATTTGTGAATGATATTTTATCTGTTGATTAGTAAAGTTATTATTGCTATTGTCATAATCCATTTGATTAAAACGCATATTGGCATCCTTAACTAATAAACGAGATAAATCCCTAACATTGTATAAAAATTGCTTTTGATTTAGATACATCTTGTTAAGGACCGATTTTATTTCAGTATTAAAAGATGTATTTAACAGTAAGACTACACTTGTCCAACTTCCTACAAGAGCTGAGAAGATAAGAATCAGGTTAAAAAGTTTATTTAATGACCTAAGCAATTTTAAAGATATAATAATTTGACATTAATAATAACTTAATTCGCTCGAAAAATTCCATGAGTTTTAAAGGAAAAATTAAAACATAACAAAGCTAATGTTATTAAAGAAAGAAAATCTCAAGCTGATTTAAAATTGTCTAGATCGGCTTGAGTCCAATTTGATGAGATCAATTGATTCCATGTCTTAAGAGAGTCAGTTTTAGTAGCCCTTCTCCTACTTTTAAAAGTTAATGGTTTACTATCCGCTCCAACACCCCACATGTCTATTGTAAAATCAGAGTCTTTATGATCATTACAGTCCTTCTTAAGTTCAAAGTGTATTGCCCATTTATTATGTGGGTCAACTAACCAACCAATAGGAGCCTCTAGTTTTTTTACTTTTGCCATATAAAAATAAAGTCTTAATGTTGTTTTTAATTAAAAAACTAGCTCTCGTCAAGTCTGAATCATAAAGCTAAGTTAAAGAAATGTTAGATGATTAAAAAATCTAAGATATAAATCAGATATTCAAAAGGATCTCTTCAAAGAAAAAACAGCATTTTATAAAATTTCCAATGTAATTATTCTCAGAGTTAAATTGCTTAACAGCTTTAAATTTTTATAAATACATTATTTAATTTATTTATAGAAGCATACAATTATTTTTCATATTTATTACTACTTGTAAAACAGCGATAGAATTGGGTTTTACATCTTAATAAATATTAGCAACATCTGATGTAAGTAAAGTTTGACAAATAAGTTAAAAAAAACGGAAACTAACAAATTACACAGAATATTTGCTGTAAAATCATATTATTAATTAATTCTTGCACAAACATAAAATGTCTTATGAAGCTGGCAGTCCTCAATGCAGAGGCTTGATAGAAGCTAAAGAAAGTCTGATTAGAGCCATGAAATCTCTTGGTACAATCAATGATATTGATCACATTCAAAAAACATTACGAGAGGTTTATAATGAATTAGAATCAATTCACGAATCTAGGCGAATAAAAGAATCTAGCAACATTAATTAGATTTTAAACTTAATTAAAGGTTAAAATCTATTAAAGCTCTTAAAGAAATTAAATTCACAAATAGTTATAATACTGATATTCTATAAAAATAGAAATGCTTAGAATGAGTACAAAAGAAAAAGATATTTTCCAATTAAAAGATCTTAATAGATTAAGAACAGCCCCTATTCTTAATGCAAGACAAAAACACCTACTATTAAAAGAAGTTAGGCCATTAATTAATTATGCTGATTGGTTAACAATAGGAATTATGGCACCATCAATTAAAGAAGGAATAAATGCGACAAGAGAAGTAGAGCAAAATTTCAATTTAAATAAAATGAAAATTATTACTATACCTAAAGCGGAGGGTCCAATATATTTAAAGGCAAATCAAAATACAGGAGAGATTCATGCAAGAATAGAATTTGGATTAGGTGAGGGGATATTGATTGGTACACATTTTAATGAACTTTCATTAGACACAAAGATATTCGGACCTTTTCCACTCGATTTTTTTAGATAAAAATATACTATTTTTTAGTTATTTACTATCAAATGAAACAATAACATTGCATAGAACATAATCATTATTTTGCGACACTGGTAATCAGCTTTTCATTTATTAACGATTTCGAAGCAAGAAAAATTGCTATCAGGTTACAAAAGGAATGCTATTCTTGTGTAAGATAAATTTCTAATTACGAAACAGCAAATTTAGTATCTAATAAAGAAACTAAAATTTTTTTAATTAATTTAAATCTCATACTATCATTTTGAATATATGCACATAGAAAGAGCCAAATTTTATCAATCAGGCGATGGCTCATATTTCTACTCAGCAGATGATGCGTCTAAGTGGGATCTTTTAGATAGGATGGGACAACTTAATCTTTTACATGTATTAAAAAAAGAGTGGGAGCCAGAGGAATCCAGTCAAAGCAAATTGAGAAAAATTCTTCAAGAAATAAATGTTGATGAATTTGAAGATTTTATGGCTGATATTCTTGGAATATGTGAGTCATTTGAAGAAATGGTATATGAATTCGAAGGCAATATAAATCTAAATCCAGAATATTTGGCAAGGGTTTATCCGGAAGAAAAAGAAAGTCTTGAAAAATTAAAGAGACAGATTAAAGAACATAAAGAATGGAAAGAAAAACATCAAGCCTCTTATTCATTCTTAACTAAGAAAAATCTTGAAAATAATGATTTAAATGGCAATGAAGGCTAATAATGCTTAAAATAAATAAATTATTAAATGTAGTTTAGAAAGATTTTATAAATATACATAATTAAAATCGATGTTTTTTTTAAGTTCCAGGTTCTTGACTACAGATACCAATTCGTTTTATTTGATCCCTTAAATCATTTGCTTCTAGTTCATCACCAATTGTCTGAGAAATAGCAAGCGCGAACTCTAGTTTCTCAAGTTGGTGATCTAAATCAGCTAAACTCGGAACAGTCATAGTACTTTTCTAACATTATTACAGTAATCGTATCCATCTGTGGAAATATCTAATCTTTTTATATGAGAAAAATCTAAATTTAAGGTTACTTAGAAAAGATCGAATCATTTCTAAAGCATATTTAGTTTAAGAGCAAGATATATCCTTTAAATATCTAAGTGAAAAATATGCCCAAAATCATTTAGATAGTCTTATCAAATTATTTTGATAATAAAACTCCAGTCAAATAATTACTATATAAAAATGAAATAGTTAATAAGTAAAATCTATGCTCAAAAGATCAAATCAAGTAGTTGCAACATAATTAAGGAAGAAAAACAAATAAAGTGATTTTACATACACGACTTCGAAGAAAATCCTTTATAGTCTTAACAATTGTTCACAAATGAATTTATCGATTTTTTGCCTTATCAATTCTGATTTGTAAAAGACATCCCAAAATGCATCTAATCCATTTTATGGACAAATTCGTTTAAACAGATGTTCTGGCTAATTGAGATTGATAACAAAAGTTCCTAGAGATTTTCATTTTAATAAAACAAATGACTTACACCAACCCAAAATCATCAAATTTAATAGATAAAGAGGTTGTTAATGAAATGATTGAAAATGCTATTAGGAGGCACAATAGGAGATCAACAATAATATCTGCGATACTAGGCTGGATCCTTATAGGAGGTTATTCTTTTGGCCTATTTCACGTAGTACATAATATATAGTTTTCCCACGGAATATTAGATCAGATTAATAATCCGATTGAATGAAAAGCTGATAGAAAAAATGCAGAATAGTAAAAGATATTTAGTTGATAGAATAATATGAAACCTTTTATTTAAACGAAATTAGAAATGAAAAAGAAGAAAACCATCGAAAATAATAAAATCGAGGCAAACAAAGCAAGTAAGGACGAAGTATCTATAAAAATGATCCGTATTGGAATTATTTTTTCTATAAGCTCTGCCGCCTTATTAATTTATGTTTTATCAGAGAAAATTTTTAATGTTAGTTAAATTCAAATATAAAACATAAAGAAAACTCTGGTTTCAGATTAATTCCTAACTTTACTCCACTTATCCTGATAAGGAAGTTGATAATCTTCTTTATTCATTGGTATCCAACTCCAATCAGAACATATAGAAATTTGATAACCAATGACATAAATAGCTAAAATAGCGTTGAATAGATTTACGTGATCAGATGGAATATCCATAAATTGAAGATTATTCAGTTTATAATAGCTAAAATAAAAAATTATTAGTAATGCCAATTATAAAAGTGAACACAAAAATAAGATACTTTTAAAAATCAAAAAATATCTTTTAAGGATAAGTTATTAGTCTTACTTATTGCAAACAAGAAATTATCTAATCTAATCAATATTTCTTTATGTCTATTAAGTAAATATATTATTTTTTAATGGTACTGTTGGATGATCAGAGGGATCGTCATTCAAGATAGGAGCGCAAACCTGCCTGCAGGACATTCCTTGCTCATCCTCAATACAAACTTCTAAACATTCGAAATATCTATCTTGAGCATTTCTCATTTTTTTTATAACTATTGGCTCTTAAACATACTATTATAAGGCAATATTAATTAAAAAATTTACAAAACTTTTCTAGGTAAATGCACTTATCTTCGCTCTTTTAATTGAAATAATATTTCAGAAGACCTTTTATTCGCATTACAGGCTAATACACATTGAGTTAATTATTTATCAGCAAGTATATCGGCGATCCTAGCCATATCAATAGAAGAGAGCTCTCCATCTGAACTCCATTTTAGTGTTGTTTTTCTTTGAACAGGTTGTTTGTGCATAGCCATCCAATGAAACTAATGAAGAAATAACATAGAAACAAAGATCTTATAAATAATTTAAGATTATTTTTATTTTTAGAAACCTTGTAGGTATTAATTACCGATTTTCAAAGCGAAGAAGTTTAGATAACATTTTTAAATAGTATATACATTAGTGCTTATTAATTAATATAAATTATATAATATGATAAAAAATAATAGCTGTATATTTATTTTACATATATAGCTTACTAAAGAAAAGAAGAAAATTATTATGAAACAAATCAAAAATCTATATATTATTTATTAGTTGATAGTTTAATTTCATCTGAATTAGATATTTCATTCTTAGAATCACAATCTACTGATTTTGACTCATTTAAATAAAACCTTGAGAATTGCTGGGTTTTCTGTTTCGACATAGAATCAAAATTATAGGAATAAAATTTAAGTATTTAAAGAAGGAGCTCATTTAAAACTTATGAGTAGAATTTAACGTAAATTCATTCCAATTGTGAGCGGAAAGCCGAACATGAAAAATTCTTCAAAAGACAATAATTTGATATCTTATGCAAATAAAAATTAAATAGGCAATTAATAATATTAAAAAACTAATAATTTTTGAAACCCAATAAATTAATATTTAGAAGAATTTGAACAGACCTTTAATAGACCTAATTAGTTGACCTAGTCCAAACTTTAGATTGTTTTGTCTTTTTCTCTCCTTTAAGAACAAAAATCATAAGAAGAGGTCCAATGCCCATCAACGGAACTATTAGATTCATTGCATAGTTATGTGTTTCTTGCATCTAGAAATAAAATATTTATTTTTAAATTCTAATCATTTAGAATTAAATATAAATGCGTAAAAATTCTTATTTCTTAAAAGTTTCATATCCTGTAATAATTAATAATCCTATATAGAGCTTTTGAGAGAGATCAATTAGTTTTTTAAAACTACTTAAAATACTCTCTATAAGGGGTATTAATTAATAAAACGGCAAAGATTTTAAAAATGACTAATTCAAACTTCAACTTCACCTATTTTTCTCCAACAGGAATGATAGGTTTTTGGGTCTTATTTATAGGATTACTATTTACAGGTATTATGTTCTATTTTGTTTTTTTCAAACTAAACGACGGATTCTATTCCTACAAAGATAAGCAAAGACAACGAAAAGAAAAAGAAATTCAGCGGGAAAAAATTGCTAAACTTTATCCAAAAGAAAATTAAATAGGGCAAAAATCTTTGATTTTTCTTTACTTAATAAATTTTTAATGCAGTAATAGTTTTATAATTTGCTTTTATGAAGTTTAATTTCTAATTCTAATTTTCTTTTTTGAAGAATCTTTTCACTTCTAATAATTTTCGTCCCTAGCAAAGCTAATCCCAAGCCAAGTAACACAGGAAAACTCATAGGTGCATATTTTCTGAAACTATTCATTAAATATCAGTCTGTAGAAATGAATTTATATAAAAACCTACGAGAAGTCAAGATGATTTATTTGTATTTTTATCTAGTATGATTAATTTATTCTTTACAAACTTTTTAAATTAACTATTGTAAAACAATTTATTTAATCCCCAAAAGATATATTTCTATTTGAAATACGCATCTAATTTTTATTTTATAATAATCAAAATTAATAATGGTTTTTATTAATTATCTGATAGTAAGCAATTAAAAGTAACTAGAATCTCGTTCCATAAAAAATACCCCTCCTAATCAATCCATTTTATTTTTTATTTATTGGCAATCTAGCTATCGAAGAAAAAAAAATAGATGAAAGGAGTTATCAATGCAAACGTTCGTAAATCCAATGGGATAGAGTTTTAAAAGGTAACGATTCTCAAAGACTATTACATCTCGTTTTTCTTCAGAGGAATTTCATTTTTTAGGAACTAGAAAAGAGATAATAGATAAATAATGAAATGGCTTGCAATTACATGCAAGCCTACTTGAATTAAATCCATGGCTACGAACCAAGCAAATCCAAATATTAGTCTCCATAATCAGGTGCCACTTACCCCCTCGGGGAAACAAGCTCCGACAGCATTGTCAATGATGGTTGACTCAATGGCCAGCATGGTAGAGAGAGCAAAAATAGATCTAGAGAATGTTGACCAAAGAGCTAGAGCTGATCTTGAAAATATTGATCAAAGAGCAAGAAAAGATGTCGCACTTATTGATCAAAGAGCTAGAGAGGACCTTCAAAAAATTGATCAAAAAGCTAGAAGAGATTTAGCTATCCTTGACAAAAGAGCTAGAGAAGACCATGAGCTAATAAGAAAAATAGCTAAGCCCGAAGGCTGATCGTAATAAATTATTCTCTTAATTAAAGTCAGTACCGCTTTTCCGTAAGACCCAAGAAGCATCGACCTGGTAGAACCAGAAGGGGATTC
>CETG01191250.1_pt1 | contig 17998 bp, 17 predicted proteins | sample 361471 | NCBI WGS metagenome assembly CETG01 (sample SAMEA2622696, study PRJEB7988) | marine metagenome | isolation source: saline water (ENVO:00002010), including | reverse complement strand
ATTGAAAGAAGATGACCGTGCCAAACGGCAAAAATAATAGGTTTTTGCTGTTTGATTAATTTTAAATAATTATTTCTTCCATAAATTGTTTTTTGATTTGATCCGTATATAAACTTTAGAATTACGCTTAATAAACCTATTTTTAATTTTTTAAACATTGATATATTTAATTTTTCATTGTTTTTTTAACTATAGATTCTGCTATTTTCTTATATACGCCTGGAGAGCCAAGTTGTTTTTTAACTTTTTCTAAGTTTTGAATCATTGTATTTCGTTTTGTTGAATTGATATCTAAAAGCTTAATTAAGTTATTTTGTATTTTTTCTGGATCCATATCAGATTGAAGAAATTCAGGTACAATTTTTTTTTCTGCAATTAAATTTACAATTGAAATAAATTTAATTTTGATTAGGTATTGTGAAATCAACCATGATATAGTTGATAATTTGTAACATACAACCATTGGTGTATTTGCTATCGCACACTCTAATGTTGCTGTTCCTGATGCTACTAGTGTAGCAGATGCTGCTAAAATTGCCTTCCTAGAATTTTTTTCTATTTTATAATTTTGCGGAATATTTTGAATAATAACATTATCTGATTTAGCTAAAAGTATTTGAATATTTGGATATTTTTTTTTTATTAATTCTGTAGTTTTTACAAAAATAGGCCAGTGTCTATTTATTTCTTGTTGTCTGCTTCCAGGTAGCAGGGTTAGCAATGGGTAATTTGAATTGAGATTATGTCTTTTATAAAATTGTTTTGTGTTTTCATTTACATGTTCATCTTCAATAAATGGATGCCCAAAATATTTTACAGGGAGTCCTTTTGATTGATACCATTTTTTTTCAAAAGGGAAAATTGAGAATGATTGATCTAATGTTTGTTTCATAACTTTTACTCTACTACTTTTCCATGCCCATGCTTGTGGTAAAATAAAATAAGAAATTGGTATTTTTAAGCGTCTAATTTTTTTTGCAATTTTTAGATTAAAACCTGGATAGTCTATTAAAATTATTCTATCTGGTTTTACTTTTTGAATTAAATGAATTGTTTTATTAAAAATATTTAAAATTCTTGGGAGATGCATAATAACTTCTTTAAATCCCATTATTGATAAATTATTTATGTGCTCAATTATTTTCATTCCTTCTTTACTCATTAAATCCCCACCATGTCCCATAAAAGAAGAATTTTTCTCTATTGATTTGATTGCATTAATTAATTTTGCACCGTGTAGATCGCCAGATGGTTCACCAGCAATCATAAAAAATTTTAATGGTGTTTTATTTTCCATTAAACTCAATTAAAAAAATTATATATCACAATTGGCTTAATCATTATTATAAAAATTATTAATATAATATTTTGCAATGTGCGTTTTTCCGTAAGGAAAGTTTTTGCTAAAGGAAAAGGTTTAGAGCGTTGTTTACTATCCCACGCATGAAGTAATGGAAAAAGTCTAGGTACATTCATTTTATAATCTAAGTATTCTTTACCAAAAATAGTTAATAGCTTATCTTCCTCTAATGAAATTATCATACTGTATTGGAAAATAAAGTAAGCAACTACAATAAAAAGCAATTGTAATAGATGCGGACCACCGCTAAAAAGAACTACACCACAATAAATAAATAAATTACCTATATATAGTGGATTACGTGTATGTGCATAGGGTCCAGATATACATAATTCCTTTGCACCTACTTTAGTTGTTCTAGTTCTTCCACCAGCATATCTAACTGCATTAAATCTTATTGTTTCTCCAATAGCTATTAATAAAAGACCTATGTAGAAAAAAGATTGGGTTTGATCAGATAAAAAAAGAATTATAATTACAATTGGGATAGGTGTGTAGCTGCGCTTGGTGAATAAAAACGATCTTAATCCCATAAATGGATATCCTTATTAATTTCATTTTGGATTCGGAGAGCTAGTGCTAGGGCATTTTTTCCTGATTCTCCATCTACTATTGGTTTTTCATTACCAATTATTGATTGTATAAAATTTCTTAATTCTTCTTTCAGTGCATCATTCAATTTTATTAAAGGTTTTTCATAGGTTATAAACTGTTTTTTATTATTACGTAAAAAAGGAACACTTTCAATAATATTTATATCATTAGGTTGGTTGTTTCTTATTTTATATACTTCCGTCAATCCTAGTAATAAATCGAGAGTTGCATAAAGATTTTTTTGAAATAGTTTTACCTTTCTAATATCATTTTGTGCAATACGGCTAGACATTATACTTGCCACAGTTCCGTTTTTAAATTTTATTCTTGCATGTGCTATATCTAAAGAATTAGTGATTATTGACATTCCTGTTGCTTGTAGTGAAATAACTGGACAATCAACTAAAGATAATAAAATATCAATATCATGTATCATTTTATCTAAAACTACAGGTACGTCTGATCCTCTCTCACTATAAGGAGCCAATCTTTGGATTTCTATAAATTTTGGTTTAATCGTATAAGGCTTCAGCGCTAATAATGAAGGGTTCAATCTTTCAATGTGACCAACTTGAATAATAACACCATATTTTTTACTTAATTTAATTAATTCGTCTGCATCTTTTAATGTAACTGTAATCGGTTTTTCAATAAATACATGTTTTTTGTTTTTGATACAAAGTTTTGCGGTTTCAAAATGATATGTTGTAGGAGTTACTATTGAAACTGCATCTACATTTTTTATTAATGTTTTTAGGTCTAAGAAAAATTTAATTGCATATTTATTTGCAATCTCCTCCCCTCTTATTATATCTATATCATGGATTCCAATAAGTATTGTATTATTAAGATCATTATAATGTTTTACATGATGTATGCCTAAATGGCCTACGCCAATAACACCAATTTTGATAGGCTTATTTAACATAATTCAACGTAAAATTACGCAATAGATTTATGATATTGTACAATAGAAATTATTAGAATATGTAATTAATGAAAAATCTTGCTTTTGTTATAAACAAACAGCAATTTTTGATGTAAATCGAGGTGTTTTAGGAGTTTCAATATGGCTAATGATATGAAATCCGGGTTTGGGTATATAATTCCGGCAGCTGGGGTTGTAGGTTTTGTTATAGCTCTATTGTTGGGTGAGTTTCTTGCTAGTATTCTTATAACTGTATTGGGAATATTAGTATGGTTTTTATATATGCTTGTTATGGAATCTAATATTCCTAAGCAAATGGGTAATATGATTATTCTCTTTGGAGTTATGCTTGCCATAGGGATTTTTCTTGGTTTTGGAATTACTCAAAATCTTTGGGGTGGCTTTGAGTTTGAAGCTGAAGGGTCGATATTATCCTTAGTAATATTATTTTTTGCAATACTTACTGGACTCAATTTTAGGAATCAACAAAATGTGTTAACCTCTTCAAGTGCTACAAATACAAGTAATCTTTCCAAAGATGATCGTGATTTTGTTATGAACGCAATAAATCAAGTACAAGGTTCTAATACTACTACTAATAGTGATCCTAAAGTAATTGTTGTTAAGCAAGAAATCCCTAATAAAATAGAGGATAGTAAAAAAGAAGAGTTGCCTTCTTCTAATCCATATTCAATGAATAATAATCCTTATTTTACTTATCCTCCTGATTATTATTATGATGAAGATGATTATGACGATGATGATTATGAAGATGAGTGGGATGATTATGAAGACGAGGACTAATATTTAGCTTAAACATTAAATTTAAAATATATACAGTCACCATCATTTACAACATAGTTTTTACCTTCTTGTTTAATAAGTCCTAATTCTTTTAGTTTGTTTTCTGATTGATATTTAATAAGATCATTATATTTAAATATTTCAGCTTTTATAAAGCCTCTTTCCATATCACTATGAATTGCTCCTGCAGCTTTTGGTGCAAGTTCACCTTTTCGAATTGTCCAGGAACGTACTTCTTGTTCTCCGCATGTAAAAAAAGTTTGAAGACCTAACAGATTAAAACTGGATTGAATTACTTTATTTAGTCCAGGTTCAGACAAATTATATTCATTAAAAAATGTATTTTGTTCTTTTTTATCCAATAAAGATATTTCTTGTTCAATTGATGCGCATAAGAAAATAATTTCATTATTTTGGTTTTTAATATATTCCGTTAGAGTATTTAAATGTTTTGAATTTTTATTTAATAAATCTTCTTCTCCCATATTGCCAATGTAGAGCATGGGTTTATCTGTTAATAGGTGAAGGGATTTTTTTAAATTAATAAATTCTTCATCAATTTTGAATGTTTTTACATGCTTTCCACTTGAGCAATGGTTAATTAATTGATCTACTATATAGAGTAAGATGCGATCATCCTTATTTCCTGACCTGGCTATTTTATTAAGTTTTTGTTTTCTTTTTTGTAGTATTTCAATATCTGCTAGAAGCAATTCAGTTTCAATTATTTCAATGTCGTGAATTGGGTTTATTTTCCCATCTACATGATTTATTTTTTCATTTTCAAAACATCGAACCACATGAATAATAGCTGCTGTTTGTCTAATTTGGCTTAAAAATTGATTTCCTAATCCTTCTCCTTTACTAGCGCCTTTAACTAGGCCAGCAATATCTGTAAACTCTACTGTTGCTGCAGTTGTTTTCTTAGGTTTATATATGTTGCTTAGTTCAAAAAGGCGTTTATCTGGTAGTTCTACAATGCCTAAATGTGGATCTATTGTACAAAATGGATAATTTTCCGCAGGGACTGAAGATTGAGTAAGTGCGTTGAATAAAGTAGATTTACCAACGTTTGGCAACCCGACAATTCCACATTTTAAAGCCATTTTTTTTAATAAAATAAATTATATTTAAAAAGCATCTTGTGTTGGATCTCCACCAAAATCATACGTTAGATTATTAAATAGTCCAACTTGTAAATTTTTTGCAAAATAAATTATTTTATTATTATCTGTTGTTACTGTACCATCAGCCCAAATCATATAATTTCCATTTTTATCGAAAAATCGTTTTATATCTATATGGTATATTATTTTTTTATGATAGGGTCGAATTTGTCCTTTGAATTTGACTTCTTTTACTCCTAGCGCCCTACCACGGCCTTTTCCACCTAACCAAGTTAAATAAAAACCGACCAATTGCCACATTCCATCTAACCCTAAACAACCTGGCATAACTGGATCATTTTTGAAATGACAATGAAAAAACCAATCATTTTCATTTATATCTAGTTCTCCAATAAGTCTCCCTTTATTATATTTTCCTCCATGATCATAAATTTCTTTAATTCTACTTAACATGAGCATTTGTGTTAAAGGTAATTTCCCTGTTTTAGAGCCAAACAGTGTTCCATTGCCACTTTTGATTAATTCTTTATTGTTGTAACTATGTTTTATTTTCATGTCTTGTGTTTTTTTTATTAATCAGAGAGTTAAAATTTATAATTTTTTATTAGAGATTTAATGTCCAAAATTAAAAATATTCTGGTAAATTATTAATTAATATTCCAACAATTATTAGGAGTGAAAATGTCGAAATGGGTTTTATTGTTAGGTGGTTCAACAGGCCATGGAGCGGCAACAGCAAGACGATTAGCTTCAGATGGTTTTGGTATTATTGCATTTCATTTTGATCGTGGAGAAGCAAAAAAAATAGCAAGTAAAACTATCAAAGATGTAGAGAAAATTTCCCAAGGAAAATGTTATTATTTTAATACAAATGCCGCTTCAGAGGACTCAATGGATAAATACATTCCAAAAATTAAGGATATTACTAAAGGGGAACCTATAAAACTTCTTTTACATTCTATTGCGTTTGGTACAACGACGAATTTTTTTGGTACAAAACCTGTAACTCAAAGACAAATGGATATGACTGTTCATGTTATGGGAAATTCTTTACTTTATTGGACACAGAGATTATATAATGCAAAACTATTATCTCAAGGGTCAAGAATTCTTGGTCTTACTAGTGAAGGTAATTATTTGGCAATGGAAGGGTATGGTCCTGTTAGTGTCGCAAAAGTTGCAATGGAGGCTATAATTAGACAGATTGGGTGGGAATTAGGTGTTGAAGGGATTACTGCTAATGCAATTCAAGCGGGTGTTACGCCAACAAGGGCTTTAACAAAAATTACAGAAAATTGGGAAAGTTGGGTTGATAATACGAAAAAAAGAAATCCTATGAGAAGGACCACAACTCCAGATGATGTTGCGAATACAGTATCAATGCTTTTGCGATCTGAGGCTGATTTTATAAATTGTTCTATTATTTATTGTGATGGTGGAGAATCTAGATCTGGGACGATCTAATTTTTAAAAAAATATTATTCGCTTTTTAATGCTAATTTTTCATCAATTAAGGCAATTAAATCATGGCAATCTTTATTCGGGGTAATTTCAAAGCTACGTTTTGCTTCATTTAATGCATATTCCCACCACCCTTTTTTTGTATATGCGATAGCAAGCTTTAAATGTGCTGTGCCTAAAATATTAAATTCTTTTCTTTTTAGTTTGCTTTGATCTCCAGAGAATAAGCGAGAAACTTCTCGAAATTCCATTATAGCTTCATCTACTAATCCTCGTTGTAAGTACCAATTTCCAAGATTGAGATGTCTTGTCGGGTCTTCCTTTGTACAGCTTGGAATAAGTACTAAGAAAAATAAGATTATAGCAATAAGTCTTTGATAGGATGTTAAATTGATCATAATTACACTGTAATTTTTAGATTGCTAAGTTGGAAAAACAAGAAGAAAATATTTGTAATCAAAATTTAATCATTGATATTTTTTTCTTTCTTCATCTTGTATGGACAATTATTACTATTAAAGATAATGATTAAAGAATACATTGATAAATTTGTAAATTTCAAACTATTCATGAACATGAAAAAAATAATTTTTATATAATCATTTATACTATTGGACTCTAAAAAATTCATCACCTTAAAAGGAGCAAGACAACATAATTTAAAAAATATTGATGTTGTTATTCCCAGGGATCAGCTTGTTGTAATAACGGGGTTATCTGGTTCTGGAAAATCTTCACTAGCATTTGATACGATTTATGCAGAAGGGCAACGCAGATATGTTGAATCGCTTTCCTCTTATGCAAGGCAATTTTTAGGCTTGATGGAAAAGCCTGATTTAGATTCGATTGAAGGTTTGTCACCTGCTATTTCTATTGAACAAAAAGCTACTGTGCGAAACCCTAGGTCAACTGTGGGAACAGTAACTGAAATTCATGATTATCTTAGGCTTTTATATGCGCATATAGGACGGCCATTTTGTTGGCAATGTGGAAGTTCTATTAGTAAACAGACTATTCAGCAAATTGTTGATTCAATAATTAAATTTAAAATTAATACAAAAATGCATGTTTTAGCACCTATAGTACGTGGAAGAAAAGGTCAGCATAAAAAAATTATTGATGATATTCGAAAAGAAGGTTTTATAAGAATAAGAGTAAATGGAAAAGTAGTATCTATTGAAGATGGTATAAAATTAAATAAAAATAAAAAACATTCAATTGAAGTAGTAGTTGATCGCTTGATTATTAATGATTCAATTAAAGAAAGATTAACAGAGTCGGTAGAATTAGCATTAAAAATTGGTAATGGTATAATTGTAATAAATGAATTGCCAAATAAAGAACACATTTTTTCTGAAAATTTTGCATGTGTTAATTGTAAAATATCTTTAGAAGATTTAGTGCCTAGAATGTTTTCATTTAATTCTCCATATGGCGCTTGTGTTAAATGTGATGGTATAGGATCACATATGGAAATCGATCCTAATATAGTTGTCCCTGATAAAAATAAAAGTTTGATACAAGGCGCTATTGCTCCATTAGGAGAGCAGCCAAGAGGTAATTGGTATGGTAGTATGCTTAAAAGTCTTGCGAGGCATTATAATTTTAATTTTACAGTCCCATGGATTAAGCTCTCTCCTAATGTACGACATATGTTACTTTATGGTACTGGTGAACAAAAGATTGAAATGGAATATAATTCAGAGCGTTGGAATGGAACTTACTCTGGCGGATGGGAAGGAGTTATACCTAATCTGATGAGAAGATACACACAAACTAAATCTTCGGGCATTAGAGAATGGATAGAGCAATTCATGAGTATGAAATCTTGCTCTGGTTGTAAAGGGACAAGATTAAGAAAAGAAAGCTTGTCGGTTAAAATCAATGAATATGATATAGGACAAATATCATCAATGTCTATTGATGATTTAAGTAGTTTTTTTGATAATTTAAAATTAACAAAAATGGAACAAGAAATTTCTGAACAAATTTTGAAAGAAATTCAGCAAAGATTGTCTTTTCTTGTGAATGTTGGATTAAGTTATTTAACCCTAGATCGTTCTGCGGTCACTTTATCAGGTGGAGAGGCACAAAGAATTAGATTGGCTACGCAAATTGGTTCGCAATTAATGGGAGTGTTATATATTTTAGATGAACCTTCAATTGGTTTACACCCAAGAGACAATAATCGATTATTAGACACATTAAAATCTTTGCGTGATATTGGTAACTCTATTTTAGTCGTAGAGCATGATCAAGAAACAATTGAATCTGCTGATTGGGTTATTGATATCGGCCCACGTGCTGGAAAAAATGGTGGAGAGATAACATTTTCTGGTGTACCTAAGGAATTATTAAAATCTAAAAAGTCATTAACTGGAAAATATTTATCTGGTTTAAAAATGATAAAAATTCCAAAGATTCGTAGAAACCAATCTGATAAAAAACTAATGATTAAAGGAGCCTCAGGAAATAATCTAAAATCTATTAGTATAGATTTTCCATTAGGAAGGTTAATTACTATTACAGGGGTTTCTGGTAGTGGAAAGAGTTCTCTTATTAATGAAACTCTTTTACCAGCGTTAAAAAAAGTATTGAATTCCTCTAGAGCTTATCCATTATCATATGAAACAATTGAAGGATATCAATTTTTAGATAAAGTAGTTGCAATAGATCAAAAACCTATAGGTCGTACTCCAAGATCAAATCCAGCAACATATACGGGTATTTTTACATATATTAGAGATTTATTTGCTAAACTCCCAGAATCAAAAATTCGTGGATATAAACCAGGACGTTTTTCTTTTAATGTTAAAGGTGGGCGATGTGAATCTTGTGAAGGTGATGGTATAATTAAAATAGCAATGAATTTTTTACCAGATGTATATGTAACATGTGAAGTGTGTCAAGGTAAGAGATATAATAGAGAAACATTGCAAATTAAATACAAGGGAAAAACAATTCATGAAATTCTTGAAATGCCAGTTTTTGATGCTCTTAATTTTTTTGATTCAATACCTATCATTAAAAAGAAGTTAGAAACTTTGAATGATGTTGGTTTGGGGTATATACATCTTGGGCAACAAGCAACTACATTATCAGGCGGTGAAGCACAAAGAATAAAACTTGCAACTGAACTTTCAAAAGTTTCAAATATAAAAACTCTTTATATTTTAGATGAGCCAACTACAGGATTACACTTTGAAGATATTAATATGTTATTAGATGTTTTGCAGCGCTTAGTAGATAGAGGCAATACAGTTATTGTTATTGAACATAACTTAGATGTCATAAAAACAGCAGACTGGATTATTGATTTAGGTCCAGAAGGTGGAATAAATGGCGGTGAAATTATTGGTGCAGGGATACCAGAGGATATTATTAAAATAAAAAATTCATATACAGGTCAATATTTGAAAAAAATTCTTAATAAATCTATTAATTAATATGGATTCATTTAATAAACTAAAAAATTCATTTGGTTTTTGGGAAATAACTAAAGACTTAATTGATCAGTGCATTGATATTATGTTGAATTTAAGTCAAAGTGGACATCCAGGTGGCTCTAGATCAAAAGTGCATGCTATGGTTGTCACATTGCTTTCTGGTGCAATGAGATGGGATATTAGAGAGGCTGGGAAAATTTTTTCAGATCGATTTATTCTTGTAGCAGGTCATTGTAATCCTGTTGTTTATGCAACATTGGCAGTATTAAATGAAGCGCTAAGATTACGTTATTTAGATACAAAGGATAAAAAATATTTATGTTTTAAAGGAGTTGATTTTCAACTCACATGGGAAGATTTATTAATGTTAAGGCAAAATGGTGGTTTACCTGGGCATGCAGAGATGCAAGGTAAAACATTATTTTTTAAAGCGAATACTGGCCCAAGTGGTCACGGATCTCCATTTGCAGCAGGAGCCGCTTTAGCACTTAAGTATGGAGGTGCATCTAATGTTAATGTTTTCGCAATGGAAGGTGAAGGCGGTTTAACAACGGGTGCTAGTCATGAGACTATTAATTCTGCATGGGGTCTTGGTCTTGGTAATTTAATTTATTTTTTAGATTGGAATGATTATGGTATTGATAGTCGTCCATTTAGTTCAATAGTATATGGTAACCCAAAAGATTGGTTTGGTGCCCATGGTTGGCATGTGGAAGGTGTAGAAGATGGTGAAGACTGGGAAGAGCTTGTTAAGGCATATTATAAATTATTGATAGATAATGCAGAAAAAAACATTCCTAAAGTTATTTATAGCAAAACACGTAAAGGACGTGGTTATTATTTATTTGATAGCAAAAGTCATGGTACACCTCATAAAAGAAATTCAGATTTGTTTTGGAAAACAAAAGAAGATTTTTCAAAAAAATATAATGTAGATTTTGAAAATTTTGGCGATCCTCCAAGTCAAATGCGTGAAGGTCAAATTTTACAAGCAACATCTATGTTTAAAACCGTTTTTTCTGTAATGAAAAAAAACAAAGATCTTGTAAAGTATTTATCTGATCGATTAGTAAATATTGGTGATTCTGTACCTGATACGATTAACGATTGTAACGTGGCATCAAAAAAAAGGTTATCTTATACTGATTTATTTAGTATTGATTCATTACCTGATGATATTTTTATTGAGCCAGGAACAAAGGCACCTAATAGAAAAGGTTTTGCAAAGTATGCCAGTTATATTAATGACCTTGCGGAAAAAGAATATGGACGTCCTTTAGTTTTAGCTATGAGTGCGGATTTAGCTGGTTCAACAAATATTGCAGGTTTTGCTAAAGGCTATAATGGTAAACCGGATAAAGGTTTTTATGATAAGGAGACTAATCTTAATAGTCCTCTTTTCCCCCAAGGAATTACAGAGTTTACAAATGCAGGAATGATGGCTGGTGCTGCCACTGTAAACTTTAGCAATAATCCTTATGAAGATTTTAACGGTTTTTATGGTGCTGTTAGTACTTATGGTTCTTTTAGTTATTTAAAATATGGTCCTTTACGGCTTTTTAGTCAGCTAGCTCAAGACTCTGAACTAAAGGTTGGAAAAGTTATATGGGTTGTTGGGCATTCAGGACCTGAAACAGCTGAAGATAGTAGGACACATTATGGAATTTTTGCCCCTGGTGTTACTCAACTCTTTCCAGAAGGATCTATATTAAATATTCATCCTTGGGAATATAATGAAGTGGGACCAACATTATCTGCAGCTTTAAAACAAGATAGTTCAATAGTTGCTGTTCATTTAACAAGACCATCTATAATAATCCCTGATCGCAATAAGCTAGGAATAGCGCATTATAAAGAGGCCGCTAAAGGTGCTTATATTATCAAAAATTATGATGCAGATCGTGTAAAAGAAGGTATCGTAATTATAAGAGGTACTGCACCTATCAATTCCTTGATGCAAATTCTTTCTAGATTAAAAGATAGGGGCCCCAATGTTAAAATTGTTGCAGCCATAAGTTGGGGATTATTTAAGCTACAATCATCAGACTATAAAGAGTATATAATTTCAAAAAATGATTGGAATAATTCTATGGTTATAACGAATACCTCAATTAAATTAATGAAAAATTGGATAAAGAATGATATTGTTGAAGAGTATTCATTGTCGCCAGATTTTGATAACTGTTGGCGCACTGGTGGTTCCTTTGAACAGATTGTTTCAGAGTCAAAATTAGATCCTCAGAGTATTTGGGATGGCATATTGCATTTTGTTTTTGATCGTAATAAGCGAATAAATAAGCTTAAAAGGTCAATTCCAGATAAATAAAATAATATTGATAATATTTTCTTTCTGATATCTTTTTGTTATAGCGTTCAGATTGTATCTTCTAGGCTGAATTTAAGATAATATAGATAGATTTTAAGCTATGACAGAAATTCATATAACTGATCCTACCCCGATTGAAGATGATTTATTTATAGAAAAATCACTTCGTCCTTCAAAATTTGATGAATTTATTGGGCAGAAAGATCTTGTTGATAACTTAAAACTATTTATTGAAGCGTCTAATAATCGTGGTGATTCTTTAGATCATGTGTTGCTTTTTGGGCCACCTGGATTAGGTAAGACTACATTGGCAAATATAATTGCTAAAGAATTAAATGTTAACATAAGACATGCGTCGGGTCCAGTTGTAGATAAGGCTGGAGATTTAGCTGGAATGATAACAAATCTAGAGCATAGAGATGTCTTTTTTATTGATGAAATTCATCGTCTCAATAGTATAGTTGAGGAATATTTATATTCTGCAATGGAAGATTTTTCAATTGATATTATTATTGACAAAGGTCCTAGTGCTCGAAATGTACAATTAAATATTGAACCTTTTACTCTTATTGGAGCAACTACTCGATTAGGAAATTTAACATCTCCGTTGCGAGATAGATTTGGAGTAGTTCTTAGGGTTGATTATTATAATACGGAAGATTTATTTCATATTATTAATCGTTCTGCAAATATTCTTGATGTCGATATTAATGATGATGGTGCAATGGAGCTGGCACGGAGAAGTAGGGGTACACCAAGGATTGCAAATCGAATATTAAGGAGATCGAGAGATTTTGCTCAAGTAAAGGCATCTGGGAAAATAGATTTAGAATTAGCTGAATTTGCATTAGAAAAATTGGGCATAGATAAAATTGGTTTAGATATAATGGATAGAAAAATTCTTGAAGTTATAATTAATAAATTTTCTGGAGGGCCCGTTGGATTAAAATCATTATCTGTTGCAATTGGCGAAGATGTTTCTACTATAGAGGAAGTATATGAACCGTTTTTAATTAAAGAGGGTTTTATTATGCGTACTTCTAGAGGAAGAGTTGCTCAAGAAAAAGCATATAAATTATTAGGTATAAAAAACACTAAAGACCAACAGGGGTTATTTAAATGATAGATAAGAAAAAAAAGTACAAACTAGGAGATTTTAATTATCGTCTTCCTAAAAAAAATATAGCACAGTATCCTGAAGCGAGACGTGATTTTTCTAAGTTAATGGTTGTACATAAAGATACTGGCGAAATAGAACATAGGAAGTTTTATAATATTGTAGATTATATGAGAAAAAATGATTTACTTGTTGTAAATAATACTGAGGTTTTTCCTGCACGTCTTTTTGCGACGAAAGATCGTACTGATGCAAAAGTAGAAGTGTTCCTTTTGCGTGAATTATCGGAGGATTTATGGGAAGTAATGGTTCGTCCCGCGAGGAAAGTTCGTATTGGTAATAAATTAGTTTTCACAAAAAATTTGATGTGTGATGTTATTGATAATACTGTTTCTGGTGGTCGTGTTGTTCGTTTTGAATATGATCAGGGAAATTTTCATGATATTATTAATAAAATTGGGACATCTCCCTTACCTCCTTACATCAATAGAGATGCAGATAAAAATGATAAAAAAAGATATCAAACTGTTTATGCATCTTCAAGAGGAGCAGTTGCTGCTCCTACAGCTGGGCTTCATTTTACTGATGGTTTGATAAAGAAAATAAAGAAAAAAGGTGTAAAAATTGAAACCGTTACGCTTCATATAGGGCTTGGTACATTTAGACCTGTTCAAGTTGAAGATTTAAATCGTCACCAAATGGATTCTGAATATTTTGAAGTCTCACCAACAACGTCTATGGCAATAAATCAGGCGAGAAAACGTCATCGAAAAATAATTGCGGTTGGGACATCAACTGTCAGGGCTTTAGAAACTATAGCAATATCTGGTTTTCAAGTTACACCAAAAAGGGGCTGGACAGACAAATTTATTTATCCACCATATGAATATAAAATGGTAGATAGAGTAATTACTAATTTTCATACTCCACAATCTACATTACTTATGATGGTAAGTGCTTTTGCTGGTAGACGATTGATTAAAAAAGCATATGCAGAAGCAAAGAAAAATGATTATAGATTTTTAAGCTATGGTGATGCTATGATAATAGTGTAAGTAAAAGTTGAAGGTGTCTGCAATAATTACAGCTGCTGGATTAGGTAGCCGTTTTGGAGAAAAAAAACAATTTAAATTATTGGGCGGAGCGCCACTTTATACTTATTCATTAAAGCTATTTTTATTAAATGATTTAATAAGTGAAATTATTTTAGTAGTTCCACGAAATAAAAAAGATTTAATTCAACATGAATTAAGTTCTATAAAAAGTAAAAAAAACATATTGGTTGTAACTGGAGCTGAAATACGTCAGAATTCTGTGAAAAATGGTGTTTTTGCTTCAGATAACAATGCAGAAATAATTTGTATACATGATGCTGCTAGACCTTTTTTATCAAAAAAAATAATTGATAATTCTATAAATTCTTGTATGAAGAATGATGGATCAATTGTTGCTGTTCCTAATTATGATACATTGAAGAGTTGTCGAGATGGTTTTGTATATAAGACTGTAAATCGTGAAAGTATTTGGTTAGCTCAAACACCACAAGTGTTTTGGAAAAGAAAAATTTTACAGGCTTTCAAATATGCTGAAAAAAATAATTTAGTTTATACTGATGAGTCTTCTTTAATGGAATCTTTTGGTTTTAAAATAGCTATTGTAGATGGTGATGTTAATAATTTTAAGATAACATCACCTTTAGATTGGTATAGAGCTGAAAGTGTAATTAAATGATTCGTGCTGGCATTGGATATGATGTGCATAAACTAATTAAAGGCAATGGTCTTATTATAGGTGGCATTACTGTTCCTTCGAATTTAATATCTCTCGGTCATTCTGATGGAGATGCTCTTATTCATGCAATAATAGATGCGATGTTAGGCGCTGCTGGTTTAGGAGATATTGGAAAATATTTTCCTAGTAATAATGAAAAATGGAAAGGGTCTCCAAGTAGTGTTTTTTTAAAAGAGACTATTAAGGAGTTGGAAAAGTTCGGATATAAAATAAATAATATTGATAGTACAATAGTTTTGCAAAGCCCATTAATTGCAGATTATATATCTAAAATAATAAACAATTTATCTTTAATAATGAAATTGTCTCCAACCCAAATTTCAGTAAAAGCTACAACTACAGACGGTCTTGGTTCTATAGGTATTTCGGAAGGTTGGTCTTCGATTGCTATTGTAACATTATCAGATGATTAATAAATGGATGAAATTAAATTAAAATCTTTTGCAAAGGTTAATATTGGTTTAAAGGTAATTAATAAAAGAAAAGATGGATTTCATAATATTCATACATTATTTCAAGAGGTTGACTTTCATGATGTGCTATTATTGAAAAAGATGCATTCAGGTTGTACATTTTCATCAAACGTTAAATGGTTAAGGAATGATGAATCAAACTTATGTGTTCGTGCTTGGAGATATATTTTGAGGAATTATGATATTGATGGTGTTTTAATTCAACTTCAAAAAAATATTCCACCTGGAAGTGGTTTAGGTGGTGGATCTTCTAATGCAGCTACGGTATTAAAAGGATTATCTGCTTTATATGATTTAAATTTATCAAAAGAGGATTTATGTAGTATAGGTTCTTTATTAGGGGCGGATGTTCCTTTTTTTATAAATGGAGGTTGTCAGATAGGTAATGGGATTGGTGACAGATTGTCTTCTTTAGATAATTTTTTAAAGGGAACCTATTTATTAGTTATCCCAAAAATTCAAATTGATACTAAATGGGCATATAAAAAATTTAATTTATTTTTGGAGAGTAGTGCGGAAGTGATTAACTTTGCCGACTTTATTGAAAAAGACAATGTTCTTTTTGAGTTTTTTGAGAATGATTTTGAAAAAATTATTGTTCCAGCATATCCAGAGATTGGACTAATAAAAAATGCTCTTTTAAAAGAAGGTGCTTTTTTTTCCAGTTTGTCGGGATCAGGCTCGACTGTGTTTGGGGTATTTGACGATGATGCAAAAGCTATTTCTGCTAAGTCAGTGTTAATGTCATCCTACCAGACCTTTATAGCCCATCCAATCATAAAGTAAATGCTGTAATAAATTATTTGGGGCGTAGTATAATGGTAGTACACCTGGTTTTGGTCCAGGCAGTTGGGGTTCGAATCCCTGCGCCCCAGCTTTTAAATAAATATATTATATGAAAAATAATAAATTAAAAATATTTAGTGGTCGTAGTAACATAACACTTGCTGAAAATATTGCCGCTACACTTGATCAAAATTTAGGGAAAATATCTATTAGTACATTCTCTGATGGTGAAATATGGGTAAAGTATGAAGAAAATATTCGTGGGTGTGATGTTTTTATTATTCAATCAACTAATGGTCCTGCTGAAAACATTATGGAATTATCTTTAATGATTGATGCGGCTGTTCGTGCTTCTGCGGATACCGTAACAGTAGTTATCCCTTATTTTGGTTATGGTCGACAAGATCGTAAAGATCAGCCGAGAGTCCCAATTTCTTCTCGAGTAGTAGTTGATATTATCACTGCAATGGGTGCGGATAGAATTATTACTTTAGATCTTCATTCAACGCAAATTCAAGGATTTGCAAAAATTCCATTTGATAATCTGTACAGTAGGGCAGTTTTATTTCAAGCTATTAAGAATGAAAATTTTAATCCAAAAAAATCAGTAGTGCTTGCACCAGATATTGGATCAGCTAAAATGAGTCAAGGTTATGCGAAAAATTTAGGAATGCATTTTGCACTAATAGATAAAAGAAGATTTGCGCCCAATGAAGTAGAAATAAATCATTTAATTGGTGAATTAAAAGATATGGATGTTTTAATTATTGATGATATGATAGATACTGCAGGGACTCTTGTGAATGCTTCTGATGCGGCTATTAAAAAAGGTGCAAAGTCCGTTACGGCTGTGGCAACACATGGTGTTTTGTCTGGACCAGCCATTGAACGTCTTGAAAAATCAGAAATAAAAAAAATTATTATTACGGATACAATATCAATTTCAAAAGAGAAAAAAATTGATAAGATACATATAGTATCAGTTGATGCTGTTTTTGGACAGGCAGTTCATAGAGTGCATAATGGAGAATCTGTAAGTGCTTTATTTGAGTTTTAGAAAGGAGAAGAAATAATGGCATCATCTTATTATAAATTAGATATTATAAATAGAATGGAGACCCGTAAGAAGGGTGCTAAGGCAATCCGCAGAAAAGGTTTTATACCAGGAGTATTATATTATTCTGGAGAAGACAATGTGAATATCTCTATTGAAAAATCGGTTTTATTTCATGCTATGCAGTCAGGCCAAAGAATATTTGAAGTTGAACAAGATGGTGAGAGTCAATATACAATGATTAAACAATTACAATATCATCCTGTTACAGACGATATTATGCATGTGGATTTAATGCGAGTTCGTCGTTCAGAAAAAATGACGATATCAGTTCCACTTGTTTTGGTGGGAGAATCTATTGGTGTTAAAGAAGGAGGAGTTTTATCTCAATCTTTAAACCAAGTTGAAATCAGTTGTTACCCAACAGATGTTCCTGAAAAAATTGAATTAGATATAGAAGATTTAGAATTGAACTCAGCAAAAGCTGTATCGGATATAAAAATTGATTTAGATGATGTAGATATTATTTCTGATCCAACTTTGAATATTGTATCTGTTACTCCCCCAGCATCAGAAGAAGAAGTTATTGAAGACGCTTTTGATGAAGAAGGAATTGATGATGGTGTAAGCGACTCAGAAGGAGAAGCAAGTGAAGATAAAACGGAAGAATCTTCTGGGAGCGATTCTGATGAAAAATCTGAGGATTCATGATCGCTTTTATAGGTCTAGGA
>CETG01191756.1_pt1 | contig 17999 bp, 17 predicted proteins | sample 361471 | NCBI WGS metagenome assembly CETG01 (sample SAMEA2622696, study PRJEB7988) | marine metagenome | isolation source: saline water (ENVO:00002010), including | reverse complement strand
TTCCATCTTCTTCAAGTTTATTCTGTAAGTGCATTGATTTTTTATTATCTCCGATTATCAATGGGATAATGTGACTTATCCCCGAAGGTCGTTTATAACCAATCTCTATAAATCTTTTTCGCCATTTTGCAGACTCTTGTATAAGTTCTTCTCCCCATGCTGGATTTGAATCTATTAAATCTATTGCAGCATTAGCACCTGCACATAGTGGCGGAGCAATTCCAGTTGTATAGCGAAATGCACCGCTAGTCTGGATAAGCTTCTCTCTAATTTTTTTATTACTTGCTAAGAATGCACCACCACTTCCAAAAGCTTTCCCAAAGGTTCCAGAAACAATTACGTAGTCTTCATTTATTTTATAAGATAGGCCTTTGCCTTTATCTCCAAGTATTCCAAGTGCATGCGCTTCATCAATAATTAGGAGCGCGCCATATTTCTCACATAGATTTTTTATTTCAAATAAATTTGGTGATGTACCTTCCATACTATATAGACTTTCTACAATTATTAATGGACTATTAAATAGTGTTTTCCTATCATTATCAATTAATTTATCTTCAAGTTGGTTTAGATCATTATGCGCAAATCTGTATAGCTTTGCTCCTGAAGCTTTTACACCAACAAGTAGAGAATGATGAATTAATTTATCTGCAAAAACAGAGGTATGTCTATCTGCAAGGCAATTTACTGCAGCAATATTGGCTTGGAATCCACTGGGGAAAAGTAAAATACTTTCCCTATTCATCCAATTTGCAAGCTTTTCTTCTAAACGTTTATTAATAGGCCTGGTACCAGTCAATAATTGAGATGAGCCTGAACCAACACCCTCAATTTTTATTGTCTCAGAAACTGCTTCAATGAGTTTTGGATGCCTACTTAGCCCAAAGTAATCATTGCTTGCAAGATCAATAAGTGGGGATGATCTTGACCCACAACTTTTTTCTTCCTGGAGTTTGCTAGCCTCCTGTGATAAGGCCCAGGTTCGTATTTTTCTTTTATTGTCAAGAGAAATTTCTTCCATAATTCTATTTTGGCCCCCAATATGTCTGAATTGTTCTTTTTTGCATTATTTTATAAATTAATAAGATAGTTGCGTTTATTTGAACCCAAAAAATTTTTTTTGCCAACTTATCAAGTTTGGAACTTGCTCTTTGCCTTTCAAAAAGAATTACACCCGATAAAACATGAATGATAAACTAGATCCTAACAATTTTTTTAAGTTTTCATTAGATCTTTTCCAGTCTAATGCTATGCAAGCATTGAATCAGGGATTCTCTGTAGTAGTTAGCGCTCCAACTGGATCTGGAAAGACTGTAATAGGGGAATATGCCATTCACAGAGCAATTTCAAGAAAGAAAAAGGTTTTTTATACTACTCCTTTAAAGGCTCTTTCTAATCAAAAATTAAGAGATTTCCGAGAACAATTTGGATACGATAATGTTGGCTTGATGACTGGAGATTTTAGTGTAAATAGAGAAGCTTCTGTAGTAGTTATGACTACAGAAATATTTAGAAATATGCTTTATTCTGAAATAAACAATAATGATAATACCCTTGATGACGTTGAAGCTGTTGTATTAGATGAATGTCATTACATGAATGATTCTCAAAGAGGAACTGTATGGGAAGAATCTATAATACATTGCCCTTTTACTATACAGATAGTTGCACTATCTGCCACAATTGCTAATGCTGGTCAGCTAACAGATTGGATAGATAAAGTTCACGGTCCTACTAAATTAGTTACTACAAACTTTCGTCCAGTTCCTCTTCTCTTTAATTTTTGTAGCGCAAAGGGATTGCATCCACTATTAAATGAAGATGGTACAGGTATTAATCCAAATTCTAAAGTTTGGAGGTCTCCTAAGGGACAAAAGAGAAAGAGTCGTATTAATAAACCTATTCAGCCTAAAGTTCCTTCAATTGAATTTCTAATTATAAAACTTGCTGAAAGATCAATGCTACCTGCTATTTATTTTATCTTTAGCAGGAAGGGTTGTGACAAGGCTGTTCTTCAACTTGGCTCAGTCTGTCTTTTGAATGAAAATGAAAAAAAATCAATAAAAAGTCGTTATAAGTTGTATACATTAAATAATCCTGAAGCACGTAGGAATAAATTTCATGTTGATGCATTATTTCGTGGAATTGCTTCCCATCATGCAGGCTTATTACCGGCATGGAAAGAGTTTATTGAGGATTTATTTTTAAATGGCTTAATTAAAGTTATTTTTGCGACTGAAACATTAGCTGCAGGGATTAATATGCCTGCAAGGAGTACAATTATTTCATCTTTATCTAAAAGAACTGAGTCAGGACATAGATTATTATTAGGTAGTGAATTTCTGCAAATGGCTGGGAGAGCTGGCAGACGTGGAATTGATTCTAAAGGATTTGTAATTACAGTTCAGACAAGATTTGAAGGTGTTCGTGAAGCCGCTCAATTGGCAACAACTCCAGCTGAACCTCTTGTAAGTCAGTTTACGCCAAGTTATGGTATGGTCTTAAACTTATTACAAAGATATGATATTAATAAGTCAAAGAAGTTGGTAGAAAAAAGTTTCGGGAGATATTTAGCAAGTTTAGATTTAGTAGAAGATCAGGAATCTCTTGAAAATTTAAAAATACAATTGTCTAAACTTAAAAATATTTCTGTAGATATATCTTGGGAAGATTTTGAGGATTATGAAAAGAAAAGAGGTCGACTAAGAGAAGAGAGGAGACTTTTAAAAATTCTTCAGAAACAAGCGGCCGAAACACTTGCTAATGAGCTGACCTTGGCATTGAGATTTGCAAATCTAGGTACTTTGATCAGCTTGAAAGTGCCTCAATTAAAATCTAGAGTTACACCTGCAGTACTTGTAGAAAAAATAGATGGACCTGGTCAGTTCCCCTTGCTACTTTGTCTTACTGATGAAAACTTATGGATTTTAATATCTTGCCAGTCAGTAGTAAGCTTATATGCAGAAATAAGTTGTCTGGATTTAAATATTCTTAAGTATCCCAAACTAACAAAAATCGGCGAGTCAAAATTTGGTGATCAAAATAGTCAATCTATAGCAATACAAATTTCGGAACTTGCTAATAAATACAATATGAATACTCCTCAATATGATTTGGCTGAAGAAGTTAAATCTCAAGCATTATTTGTATCAAAATTGGAAGAACAATTAGAAAGTCAGCCAGCTCATAGATGGAACGATAGAAAAAAACTAAAGAAACATAAAAGAAGAATAGAGGATTTAGAAATTGAAATCATAGAAAAAGAACAATTACTTCATGATCGATCAAATAAACATTGGGATACATTTTTATCCCTAATAGAAATATTGACCTCTTTTGGGTGTCTAGAAGATCTAGTTCCTACTGAAATGGGAAAAACTGTTGCGGCTTTAAGAGGTGACAACGAACTTTGGTTAGGCCTTGCGCTAATGAGTGGTTATTTGGATGATTTAAAGCCAAGTAATTTAGCCGGCGTATTTCAAGCTATAAGTATTGAATTTAATCGTCCTGATTTGTGGAGTTCATATCGCCCTCCCCTTAAATCAAGGGACGCCTTAGCCAATTTATCATCTATTAGATTATCAATATTACGTGCTCAAGAGAAATATAAGCTAAATATCCCAGCTTGTTCAGATAGTGAACTTGTTGGTCTTGTTGATGCATGGGCTAATGGGAAGGAGTGGGGAGAAATTATCTTAAATACATCACTTGATGAGGGAGATGTAGTTAGAATTTTCAGACGAACTATTGATCTTTTGAGTCAGATACAACACTGCGAATTACTTGGGAAGCAACTAAAAGTAAATTCACGCTTAGCATTAAATTCAATTGATAAGTTTCCTGTTGCAGATAATGATTTGAAAGAACAGTCAAATAAGACTAATTTTAAAGCTAATCCTGCGACAGAAAGATCAGATTGAATATATTTATATCATTAATTTTGGGTTAACTAGACTATCAAAATCATTTTCACTTATTATGTTTAGATCATTAGCGGCTTGCTTAAGACTAGTATTTTTCTTATGGGCATATTGAGCTATTTCTGAAGCCTTTTTATATCCAATTATTGGACTTAGAGCTGTAACAAGCATTAGGGAATTTTCGAGGTTGTATTTTATCTTTTTAGTATTTGGTTGCATTCCTTCTATCATTTTAACTCTAAAGTTTCTTGATGATTTGGATAACATTTTAATGCTATTAATAATATTTAGACCAATGAGGGGTTTATATGTATTCATTTGCAAGTGTCCTCCACTTCCTGCAATTGAAACTGCCAAGTCAAGCCCAATAATCTGTGTACAAACCATTGACATTGCTTCACATTGAGTAGGATTTACTTTCCCAGGCATTATTGAACTACCAGGTTCATTCTCTGGCAATATTAACTCTCCAATACCAGTCCTCGGACCTGATGATAAAAATCTTATGTCATTAACTATTTTGTTTAATGTTACAGCAAGTAATTTAATCTTTGACATGAAATTCACTAGTTGATTATGACTAGCCATTATTGAGAATTTATTCTTAGCTGATTTAAAGGGTAATTTAGTAATATTCTGAATTTGATTAACTATTTCATGATCAAATTTTTCGGGTGCATTTATTCCTGTCCCAATAGCTGTACCGCCTAGAGGAAGAAATAGTAAATCTTTTTTTGCAATAATTATTTGATCCCTTGCAAAAGTAATTTGCTCTTTCCATGCGGCAACTTCTTGTCCTAAAGTCATTGGTACTGCATCTTGATAGTGAGTTCTCCCAGTTTTTACAATGTCTTTCCATTTATACTCTTTTTCTTGAAGACAATTTATTAATTTATCTATTTCAGGTATAAGAGAATTTTCTGTTAAAATTAATGAGGACAATTGTATTGCGGCTGGGAAAGTATCATTAGTAGATTGTGATAAATTTACGTCATCATTTGGATTTAATAAACTATACTCTCCCAATTTAACCCCTTCAATCTTTGCTGCTATATTGCAGATAACCTCATTTACATTCATATTTGTCTGAGTACCACTTCCCGTCTGCCAAACTTTTAATGGGAACTGATGATTGTGTTGTCCTTCTTCAATTTCCAGGGTGGCTTTGATTATTAAATCTTTTTTTCTTTTGTCTAACCTTTTTAGATGATTGTTTGTAATTGCGGCAGCCCGTTTGATTTTAGATAGAGCGTATATTATTTCTAAAGGAACTTTTTCAGTGCCTATATTGAAATTTATCAGTGATCTTTGGGTTTGAGCGCCCCAAAGAGCTTCATTTGAAACAGGCACTTCTCCTATACTGTCTCTTTCAATTCTTTGTGATTCAGTCATTTATAGATCGTTAGTAAATACTTGTTAGAATTTTTGAGTCATATTATGATTTTATATATCGAGTCTTTCCCAAATAGTATTTAAATTTTCTTTGTGTAATTTAGTGCTAAAGCAATTATCTATATCTTCATTACTTAATTTAGAGGTTACTTTCTCATCAGACTCTAAATATTCTCTGAAATTACCATTTTCATTATTCCACGCTTTATGCGCATTCTTTTGAACTATCCGATAAGCTTCTTCTCTACTGATGCCCTTTTCTATAAGAGCAAGTAAAACTCTTTGACTAAATACCACACCACCGTAGATGTACAAGTTTCTAATCATATTTTCAGGGTAAACACCAAGCCCTCTAATTACTTCTGTCATCTCTCTCAGCATAAAATGAAGGGTTATTGAGGTGTCCGGTAGCATCATTCTCTCGTTAGAGCTATGGCTGATATCTCTCTCATGCCATAGAGCGACGTTTTCTAATGCTGTAACAACATAACTTCTTAGAACTCTTGCTAGTCCACTTATCCTCTCACTTCTAATAGGGTTTCTTTTATGAGGCATAGCAGAGCTACCTTTTTGCCCTTTAGAAAAATTCTCTTCAACCTCAAGTACATCTGTCCTCTGAAGGTTACGAATTTCCGTAGCAAATCTATCTAAGGAAGCACCTACTAAGGCAATAGTTTGAACATATTCAGCATGTCTATCTCTAGATATGACTTGAGTGCTTGATTCGTCTGGTTTGAGCTCAAGCATTTCACATGCCCTTTTCTCTATCTCAGGATCAGTGTTTGCATAAGTGCCCATTGCTCCGCTGATTTGACCTACGGCAATAGTTTCCTTTAAACGCTTTAATCGTTCTAGATTACGAAGTGTTTCAGCTAACCATCCAGCTAATTTAAATCCAAAAGTGATCGGCTCTCCATGAATTGCGTGCGACCTGCCAATCATTACAGTGCCTTTATGTATTCTCGCGAGTTTTCTTATCTCATCACGAAGTTTATATGTTTCTTGAATGAAAAGATCTGTAGAAGCTTTTAATTGCAAGGCTAGTCCACTGTCCAGGACATCGCTAGATGTCATACCCACGTGAATATATCTGCCTGAATCTCCCACATATTCATTCACATTGGTTAGAAATGCAATTACATCGTGCTTTACCTCTTTCTCGATTTCAAGAATTCTCGAGGGATCAAAGGACGCTTTTGCCTCGATCTCCTTCATTGCATCTTCTGGGATGCGACCAAGCTTGAAATTGGCTTTACAAACAGCAAGCTCTACATCGAGCCAGCTTTGAAACTTGGACTTCTCTGTCCAGATTATGCCCATTTCGGGCAGAGTATAACGTTCGATCAATTAGCTAAGAAGAACATTCTCTTTAGAATTTAATGCCTCGAGCTTAAGCTGACTGAAGTCGATGATGCTCGACTTCCCAATGAACATATCTTCCCCAAGATTGTTGCCTTACAAGGCAGCGTCCTCCCTTACAATTAATCACTTGAAATGGCGGGAGATCATTTGGCTGATTAGCCAGTTTGGCAAAGCTTCCTGGAGGCAACAATTCCAATACTTTTCCATTCTCATTTGCTCTCAAACAATGAATTCTTTGAGAGGGGACAACCCTATTTAGAGGTTTTCTTGGAGATTTTCTTTCCAGGTTCCTATGGGCGAGTTGGTTTATCTTCTTGTGATATTTGGTTTATTGGCATAGTCAACGGTTTTTGTTCCGATTCTTGTCTTTTTTTATGACAAAATGACAAAAAAAATACGCTTAGATCTTCACCTCCTGACTAAAGGCATAGTTTCAACTAGGCAAAAAGCTCAGCAATTGATCAGAGCTGGAATGGTAAGAGATATTTCAGGCAAGTTGCTAGATAAGCCTGGGCAAGAAGTTTATGAATCATTGGAATTAGTTGTCAAGAAATCACCAAGGTTTGTTTCTAGGGGAGGAGAAAAGCTTTTAAAAGCTTTTGAAGAATTTCCAATTCAGGTGAAAAATAAAATTTGTATAGATGGTGGAATATCAACAGGGGGGTTTACTGATTGCCTTTTGCAGCATGGAGCTAAAAAAGTTTATGGAATAGATGTGGGGTATGGGCAAACTGCTTGGAACATTAGACAAGATCCTAGAGTCTCATTGCATGAAAGAACTAACTTAAGAACTCTAACCGCAGAAAAACTTTATGCACCTAATGAATCTTGGGCTAATTTCGTAGTATTAGACGTCTCATTTATTTCAATTGAGTTGATTTTGCCAAGCATAAAATACTTAGTTAATAGTCGCGATTGTGAGGTAGTTCTTCTCATAAAGCCTCAATTTGAGGTTGGACGAGGTCTTGTTAGTAAGGGAGGGGTTGTCAAAGATAAAAAAGCTCGTGCATTTGCTGTTCAGAAAGTTATAAAAGCTGCTCAAGAAAATCAATTTCAGCCTAAAGGTTTACTTGAATCACCTTTGATAGGACCGGCGGGTAACCACGAGTATCTCTTCTGGGCATCGCTTAATGAGAAGGCAGAAAAAATAGATATATCTTCTGTTATAGATTAGTTTCTTTAATTAACTTAGAGAGCCGTTCCATCGCTTTCACCAGTTCTAATCCTTACAACAGAATCTACTGAAGAGATGAATATTTTCCCATCACCAATTTCTCCAGTCTTTGCTGCTTTGGCAATTGCATCGATAACAGTTTGTAGATTCTCATCAGAAATTACAACTTCAACCTTGAGTTTTTGCAAAAATTCAACAGTAAACTCTGATCCTCGGTAGCGCTCTACTTGGCCTTTCTGACGACCAAAACCTCTTACTTCACTAACTGTCATTCCAATAATCCCTGCTTCTACTAAGGCTACTTTTACCTCCTCTAATTTAAATGGACGGATAATTGCTTCTACTTTTTTCATTGGTGTAATTTCTTAATTGATTGATTGATTGATTTTAAGATTAATGCAGGCTTGAGATTTGCCTAGCAATTGACTCTGAAGGCAGGTAATTGATTTGTATCCCTGCCGCCTTAGCGTCATGTAATAGACATTTACTATCCTCAAAGCTAATTGCGACTATCCCAGATGAAAGTAAATCCCATTGGCTTGTCTCAAAATGAGTTTGCAGCCAGAGCATCCCATGAACGCTTTTAGGCTGTAATCTCATTTCATCTAAATTTTCGATGAGAGAAATGTCCATAGGTAATCAACTTATGATGACTATTAAGAAGGCTTTTGCAAATAAAATTTGTATTTTTTGCTACTTATTTGCAGATCAATGACAATTTGAATAATATTAATTTGAGACTATATTTTTATTTTCTTTCAAGTGAGCAGTAAAAAATCACAAACTAAAACCCCATTTTATGGGGAGAGAGAAATAGAACATTCAAAGATTTTATGTTTTCAAAACCCGAATCAGGAACGCATTTATGAAATCTCAATAGAATTAAAAGAGTTCACCTGTTTGTGCCCTTTTTCAGGCTATCCTGATTTTGCAACAATTAAAATTTTTTATCAGCCCAATAAAAAAGTAATAGAATTAAAAGCTATAAAGCTTTATATAAACAGTTTTCGCGATGTCAAAATTTCTCATGAAGAAGTCGCAAATAGAATACTTGATGATTGCATAGAGGCTTGTGAACCTTTATGGATTGAATTATTAGCTGAATTCAATCCAAGGGGAAATGTTCATACCGTTTTAAGGCTTAATTCAGGAAAACGTAAAGATATGCATTAACTTTTAATTTCATCTATCAATTTAGGCAAATTCCTCGCAAGCCCTGTTGGATTTCTATTTGATAATCCACCTATGTGTAAAAGAGAGTTCTTAATGTCCAAGATTATCCAAAGCTGTTGCGTGGATATTATACTTAGAAATCCCCCAATCAATGCCACCGCAAAGCCCGCATAGACAATTGGTACTCCAGGATCTCTTTTAAGAAGAAGACCTGAGGCTGGTATGACATCTAATGCTTTTATTTTAATATCGTTTATCTGTTTAGGTGTTGAGAAAGGTTTTATTGTGCTTAATAATTCTCCATCAGGTGAATAAATTGAAATAGGTCCATTTTCATTTGATGTTGTTAATAAAATTGGCATCTCTAAGTTATTTGTTGTAGGAATCACAACTCCCCATACCTGCTCCCCAAGCTCTGGATAACTTTTTAGTGGGAGCTGTAGAATTGGACTACCATTTATCTGCAAATTAATTGCTGCTAGAGACCAATCAGCCTGATATAAAGTTAGTCCTCTGAAACGAATTGGGTGATTAACGCTAACTTCTTTGTTAAGCATAGTTTTTTCTGACTCATTAATAATTTGGACTATCGATTTGAACTGTTCTGGTCTGCCGGCCGAATCTCGCTCTATTAAGAAATTTTTTAATTTAAATGTTATTTGTTTTTCCCCTTCATTATTTACTAAGTCAAATGATCTTTCAGGAGCTAAGAATTTTTCTACTTTTTGACCATATAAAGCTCCCCATGTTGATCCAATCATTAGAAGTATTAAACCAAGATGAATTAATGGAGGCCCTATCCTGCCGATAACACCTTTCCTTGCAGCGAATCTTTGAGAATATTCTTTTAAATTCCATCCTTGTTTTTTCAATGCGCTATTAATTTTTATGAGTGAATCTTCCTCGCATTCAAAATCTATTGTTTCAGCAATAGCTAATTTACGAATTTGCTGGGGATCTTTATATTCAATCCACTTTAGTGCTGATTTAATAATAGGGAATTGCCTTCTCCAACTACATATAATTAAGGCAAAACCAAGCCAAAACAATAAAAACAAAAACCAATAACTTGTATAAAGATGATCTAATTGTAGAAGGAGTAAGTATTTACCATTTATGAATCCTAACCATCGTGAATTCTGGTATTTATCTATATAAAAATCATGGATTTCTTTCTGAGGTATTGCTGTTCCAATAGTGCTTGATATAGCAATAAGTAATAGAAGTAGTATTGCTGTTTTTAGACTGGATGCCCATTGAATAGCACTTCTTATCTTGATCATCAATTACACAAATCTTGAGAGAAGAGTTAGTGTCCCAGTGGTGATAAAAATCACTCCACTTACTAACGGTATCCATCTACTGAATTTTCTAAGAGCTAAAAGATTAGGTATTTGCGCTGCGGCAGAACCTGCAATGAACAATGGCAGAACCTGACCAGCCCCAAAGCTGGCGAGCAAAATTGCACCTATTAGGGGCTCACCGCTTTGAGCAATCCATGCTAATAAAACAGCTAAAACAGGAGTGGTACAGGGAGAAGAAGCAAGACCAAACGCAAATCCAGCTGCTATTGGAGCTATTGAGTTAGGAACTTTTTCACCCCAGTTTTTAGGATCGGGCCCCGCTGGCAAGGGAATTTTGATTATGCCAATAAGATTCAATCCCATTAACAATGATAGAAATCCAACAATAATCGGAATCAATGATGGAATATTTCCATAAATTCTCCCCAGGACGCCACTGATACTGCCAAGAAGAACAAGAGATAAAATTATTCCGCTGCAAAAGCTGAAACTTCTAATAAATGGGTTATTTTTATTTTCAAAACCTGCAAGGAATGCCACAGTTACTGGTAAAAGCGAAAGTGAGCATGGACCAAGACTTGTTAAAAAGCCAGCACCAAAACTCAACCCAATTGCGATTGGCCCAGGCTCTACAAGGCCTTGGGAAAGCATATGCTCGCTATTTCGAGCAAGGTCAGACAATAAAAGGTTGATGGAAGTAATTTTTATTTAATCTATTATCTAACAATTTAATTGTTATTTTGAAAGAAGTTGGTCATGACTCTCAAAAATTCTTGAAGATTTCTGATGATTCCAATGAGCACCTAACTAGTAAACCACCTATGAAAAGGCTTGAAAGTAGAGAATTACCTCCATAACTAATCATTGGAAGTGGTAAGCCAGTTGTAGGTAGAACACCTGAGGCAACTGCTATATTTAAAATCGATTGTCCAACTAATAAAACTATGCAACCAATAGCAACAAGCTTTGATTGATTTGTTCTGCATTTCAATGCAATCTTCAATCCAATATATGAGAATAGAATTAATAATAGAAATAACATTAATGATCCTATGAATCCAAATTCCTCTGCAAACACTGCATATATGAAATCAGTACTTTGAATAGGCAGATATTGAAGTTTTTGGGTTGATAAACCATATCCTTCACCAAACCAACCTCCAGATCCAATTGCTAATAGACTCTGTATAAGCTGATATCCATTCCCTTGTGGATCTATCCAAGGATCCATAAATGTAATAAGGCGCATTTTTTGATATTCATTTGACAAAATACTTATTGTTGCAAGTAAAATACCACTGGTTGCAGTAATAGAAAGATTTCTAAAATTTTGACCGGATGCTAATGCAATCATCCATAACATTATTCCTGTCAAACCAGCAGTACTAAGATTTGGCTGCTTCAGTATTAATATGATTAAACCTCCCCAGATAATTAACCAAAAAAGCTTTTGATCTCCAGCAACTCTTTTCCATTGAGAGAATATATTTGCCGCTTGTAAAATAATAAACGGCTTAATTAGTTCAGACGGTTGAAGCTGTAATGGTCCAATTATTAGCCATCGACTAGAACCATTAACTGTGCTCCCAATTATGAGTGTTAAGCCTATTAGTATGAATCCGCTTAGTAAAAAGATGCTTGCTGACTTTAATAATATTTTTAATTTAGTCGAAATTACTAATCCAAATAAGCTCCAGCTAACAATTAGCCAAATAAATTGCCGTTTTATATAATATGCACCATCTCCCATCTCTTTATTAGCAACCCACCAGCTTGCAGATCCCAGAATAAGAAGACCTGAGATGCACCAAAATGCTAATAGGCCAATAACAAATCTCGCTTCAATAGGCCAAGTTTTCCATGGAATTGGTAGCAGTTTTGAGAAAAATAATTCTTTAGTAAAAGAATTTTCCTTCCTTGATGAAGGGCTTTCTAGCCCCCTCTTCTTGTTATTGAAAATTGCCGTCCTTTTGCTCCTCAAAATTAATTGAATGAATATCCTCTATTGAGCCTTCTATAATGTCATTTGCCAAGTCCTCTTAACATGAAAAATTACTAAAAATCAATTTCCGCCCTTTCACATGATTTATTTTTTAGTATCTTTAAAACGTGTTTTTTACAAATCAGTCAATTGACCTTTTAATCGCATTAGATATCTAGCCTATGTCGAATAAAAAAGCGAATGATATTAAAAGCTCTTTGATTGGCTCGTTTTATGATAAATATCCATTCTCCAAACATTCATTATTAGAAACTATTAAACCAAATAAATATTGGAATTGGTCGTATGAAAATATTAGTTCACTTTGTTTTGGAGCAAGCTATAAAAATAAATTTTCTAAGGTACCCCTTAAAATACTTGATGCTGGATGCGGTTCAGGATTTAGTACTAATTATTTAGCACATCTTAATCCAGGATCTGAGATTCTAGCAATAGATGTTTCTCTGAAATCGATAGAAGTTGCAAGGGAAAGATTGAAAATATCTGGAGGTAATAATATTGCAAAAATTAGCTTTAAGAATATCAGCTTATATGATATTGATGACACTCAAAAGTTTGATTTTGTAAATCTTTATGGTGTGCTAGACCATCTTGGTAATCCGTGCGAAGGCTTGAAGAAAATCTCTACGCTTTTAAAAAATGATGGTTTGATATATATATATATAAATTCATTTAAGGGTAGATATGAGATACAGAGAGTAAAAGATGTGCTTAATTTACTTAGCTTTCAGCCTGATTCCCAAGATATATTCCAATCTAGAGAACTGATAAGTCGATTTTCGAATAAAAATAGAATATTTTCTTATATAAAGGAAAACCATTTTAATCATTTAAATGATGCTAATTTTGCAGATTTGTACTTGCATCCTTTTGAAAACTCTTTTGAATTGACAAGCATTTTCGATATAATAAAATTGGCTAAGCTTAATTTTATTTCATTTTCTGATCCTTATTTTTGGAATGTAAATAGACTTTTGGAAGGATCTCTTTTAGAAAAAGCAAAATCATTAAATAATTTTGATCAGTGGAGATTGATTGAGTCTTTAGATCCAAATATCATGTCTTTTGAAATGTTTCTGGCAAAAGGGCAAGTAAGCAATTTTCTGAAGACGAAAGATTCTGATCTGGTTAAAGCAAGATGCTCGATTAATCCTTCTTTACAAGTTTCGCCTGACGCATGTTTGTTTTTTGATAATAAAAAATTATTTGAAGTTTCAAAAGATTGCTTTGAAGTTCTCAAAGTTATTGAAGATAATCCAGGGATTCCCCTGTTAGAGCTACCTTTTTCAATGACCTCAGAGCTTTTAGCGAGAACCATTAGAAAGATGGTTCGAAATCGAATACTCCTGCTTTTCCCCTTTGGTTAGCAGCTGCATGATAGATTCCGCGGGCATTTACTAAAAGAGCCTTGGTGCCTTTGCCGGCATCTCTATTGAACAACTCCATTTGGAATCTCTCGAAAGAGAGAGGTTCCCCAATGGATAGTGCCTCTAGACTTGGTAAAGAATCCGAGGGGAAACAGGAGGTTGTTTCTTCAGAATTGATCCATAGATCAATTCCCCAGGGATATTTGCAGCTTCAGCGCCGCATCTATTTAACAACTGTTTTGATAAGTGCTTTAGCATTTCTCATCACATTTTATTTCTTCGATTTTCGCTTTGCTTCAAGCTTCTTAATAGGTTCACTCTCAGGGGTGCTTTATCTAAGATTATTAGCAAGGAGCATTGGTAAAATTGGAGAATCGAAATCTCTAGGAAAAATTCAGCTGATTGTGCCAATACTGCTTTTTGTAGCAGTATCAAAACTTTCTCAGTTTGATTTGCTCCCATCAATATTGGGCTTTTTTCTCTATAAGCCTTCATTGATTTTGCAATATTTACTTGAATCCCGAGTAAATACTGACGCAAAATAACGTGACTTCTGTCACAAAAACTTTTCTTGTTTTTTCAAGTCTCAAGTCAAATGGTTTTTTCGCCCACTAATCTTTTCTTCGCTGAACTTGAAGTTGGGAAGCACCTTTACTGGAAAGTAGGAGGTTTAGCTATTCATGGGCAAGTTTTTTTGACTTCTTGGATCGTCATTGGTGCTCTTTTGGCATTAATCGTTACAGGAACTAAAAAGATGGAACGTGATCCCAAAGGCGTGCAAAATCTTCTTGAATTTCTTTGGGACTACATTCGTGATCTTGCGCGAACCCAAATAGGGGAGAAGGTTTATCGCGATTGGATGCCATTCATTGGCACGTTGTTTTTGTTCATTTTCGTCAGCAACTGGGGAGGTGCCTTAGTCCCTTGGAGATTGATAAAACTGCCTAGTGGAGAGTTGGGTGCTCCTACAGCAGATATCAATACAACTGTGGCATTGGCACTACTTGTTTCACTTTCATATTTTTATGCAGGATTGAGAAATAAGGGTCTCAGGTACTTCGAGTACTACGTCCATCCAACCCCTATTATGTTGCCTTTCAAGATTGTTGAGGATTTCACAAAACCCTTATCACTTTCTTTCCGTTTATTTGGCAACATTCTTGCTGATGAATTGGTCGTTTCTGTACTTGTTTTTCTGGTCCCACTAGTTTTACCAGTCCCTGTAATGTTTCTCGGCCTATTCACAAGTGCAATTCAGGCTTTGATTTTTGCCACTCTCGCCGCTTATTACATTGGTGAGGCAGTGGAAGAGCATCATTAATTGAATTGCTTGCCAGTCATATTTTGACTTGGCTTGACCCCAGCGATTAGGTTCGTTTATTACGAGCTCATCTCAATTTCTTGGAGATGTCCTAGTCGCAGGTATAAACTCTTTTTTCCCTTCTCTACGCGCAATTTAAGCGCTTCACTTCCTTAGCTTAATCATGGATTCCATTACCACCGCAGCCTCTGTCGTAGCCGCTGGCCTAGCTGTAGGCCTTGGCGCTATTGGCCCTGGTATCGGTCAGGGCAGCGCTGCACAAGGTGCAGTAGAAGGCATAGCACGCCAACCAGAAGCTGAAGGCAAAATCAGAGGTACTTTGCTACTTTCCTTCGCTTTTATGGAATCACTAACCATCTATGGACTAGTGGTCGCATTGGTACTGCTTTTCGCGAACCCCTTCGCAGGCTGATAAAGGAGCTTTAGGAAGACATCCGACCATTAATTTAGATTTTTGGTCGGTGATTATCTAACTATTTCCTTTTTTAATTAGTTCTGCTTAATTCACCAATAGCTTGCTCTCGCAGCTGCACTTCTATCTCAATGACAAGTTTGTTTCTGTTAGGTGCTACTGAAGGAGGTCTATTTGACTTCGATGCCACTCTTCCACTGATGGCAGTTCAAGTAGTTCTTCTTACGTTCATACTTAACTCTTTATTCTTCAAGCCTGTTGGAAAGGTTGTGGAGGAGAGAGAGGGCTATATCACGACAAGTAGAGCTGAGGCCAAGCAAAAGCTTGCTGAAGTTGAAAAACTTGAAGCTGAATTGAAAACTCAGTTAAAAGCTGCTAGACAAGCCGCTATTAAAGTTATTAATGATGCCGAAAAGGACTCAGAGAAACTTTATAAAGATGCTCTAGCATTAGCGAATGCTGAAGCTAATGCGTCTAGAGAAGCAGCAAGGCAAGAGATGGATTCTCAAAGAGAAAAAGCACTTTCTCAACTCAGAAAGGATTCTGAGAAACTTGGGGATTTAATAGTTGACAGATTGCTTGCAGTAAAATGAATTTGCCTTCCCTTCTAGCTTCTCAGAGTATTGGTCTCAATTTTAATTTATTCGAGACAAATATCCTTAATCTGGCCCTTGTCGTTTTCGGTCTATATAAGTTTCTTCCAAATTTTTTAGGAGGAATTCTATCTAGACGTCGAGAATCAATATTGGCTGATCTTCAAGAAGCAGAAAAGCGTCTTGAAGAAGCCAACTCCTCTCTTGATATTGCGAAGAAGGATTTATCCTCTGCTGAGCAGAAAGCATTACAAATTCGATCAGATTGCTTAAAAAGGGCTGAATCTATTCGTTCAGAGAGCGAGAAGAAAACAGTTTTTGAGATGGCTCGCATTAAGGAGGAAGCGAATTCAGACCTAAATGCTGAGGCGGCTAGACTTAGTAGTCAGTTAAGGAGAGAAACTGCACAATTGGCTATTAAAAAAGCCTTGTCGGTTCTTCCATCAAAGCTTAATGATCAAACCCAGGAGGAATTCTTGAGTAGATCAATCAATAATATGGAGAAAGCTTGATGCCTTTATTAAATTCAATTACGACTCCATATGCAGAAGCATTTTTGCAAGTTGCATCAGCAAATAATGAAGTCGATCAAATAATAGATCAATCAAAGTCAATTCTTGCTTTATGGCAAGAATGTCCTGAGTTTAGGGATTCAATGGCATCCCCTGTTTTAGAAATTGAATCGAAAAAGTTTGCATTGGAAAAATTATTTGGAGATGAGCTAACTACCTCTTTTCTAAATCTTTTAAAACTCTTAGCGGATAGACAGAGAATAGGTATTCTTGACGCTGTTTTGGAAAGATTGTTGGATCTTTACAGGCAACAACGGAATATAGCTTTAGCAACTGTGACTTCTGCTTCTGAGCTTAACGATAGCCAACAGGCAGATCTTTTGAAAAAGATTCAAAACATTGCAGGGACTGACAATCTTGAGTTAAATCTAAAAGTTGATCCTCAATTGATAGGAGGCTTTGTTGTAAATGTTGGTTCAAAAGTTATTGATGCAAGTCTGTCGGGTCAGGTCCGTCGGCTAGGACTGGCCTTGTCCAAGGTGAGTTAAATTAGCTAAGGTCCCTTCTTATTCTTCACTCTTAATTCTTCCCACTTCACCCCCTTCCCTCTCATGGTTTCTATCCGTCCAGACGAGATCAGTTCGATCCTCAAAAAGCAAATTGCCGATTACGACAAATCAGTATCTGTAAGCAATGTAGGAACAGTTCTTCAAATTGGAGATGGCATTGCTCGAGTTTATGGCTTGGAAAAAGTTATGGCTGGAGAGCTGGTTGAGTTTGAGGATGGTACAGAAGGGATTGCTCTTAATCTCGAGGATGACAATGTTGGGGCCGTTTTAATGGGAGAAGGCCTTGGTATTCGGGAGGGAAGCACAGTCAAAGCAACAGGAAAAATTGCATCAGTACCAGTTGGAGATGCAATGCTTGGAAGAGTAGTAAATCCTTTAGGTCAGCAAGTCGATGGGAATGGTGACATTAAAACAACAGACTCTAGGTTGATTGAGTCTATTGCCCCAGGAATAATTAAGAGAAAGTCTGTTCATGAGCCAATGCAGACTGGTATTACCTCAATAGATGCGATGATCCCAATTGGCAGAGGGCAAAGGGAACTTATTATTGGGGATAGGCAAACTGGCAAAACTGCTATTGCAATAGATACAATAATCAATCAAAAAGATGAAGATGTAGTTTGTGTTTATGTAGCCGTCGGACAAAAATCTGCTTCAGTTGCAAACGTAGTTGAGGTTTTACGCGAGAAAGGAGCTCTTGATTACACCGTAGTTGTGAATGCAAGTGCTTCTGACCCTGCAGCATTGCAGTATCTAGCTCCATACACGGGAGCTGCTATTGCTGAATACTTTATGTATAAGGGCAAAGCAACTTTGGTTATATATGACGACCTTACAAAACAAGCGCAGGCTTATCGTCAAATGTCTCTTTTACTTCGTCGCCCACCAGGTCGGGAAG
>CETG01055756.1_pt1 | contig 18017 bp, 17 predicted proteins | sample 361471 | NCBI WGS metagenome assembly CETG01 (sample SAMEA2622696, study PRJEB7988) | marine metagenome | isolation source: saline water (ENVO:00002010), including | reverse complement strand
CATAATCAACTAAAACAGTAGGCAATTTTTTATTATTGCCTACCTTTAATATCCTAACTCTTTCCATGCGGCCAGGTACTCCTGGAAAATAAACTATTGAGTCCAAAAGCTCTTGAAAAGGTAAACCCTGTTGAATCAGAACTCCTACAGCTTGCAACACATTCATTAAATTAAAACGACCTATTAATGGAGACATGAAAAGGCCATCCCCTACAGGGCTAATTAAACGACCCCTAACACCTTTATTAGTGATCTCTATATCACTAATAAAAAGATCAGCCTTATCTCTGATGCTTTCATCTAAAGAACACTTCCAACAACTCTCTTTTAAGAGTTCCGCGAGACGAGAACCCCAAGTATTATCAATATTAACTACCGCTTTTGCGGAACTACTTTCAAAAAGAGGAGCCTTGAACAAAAGGGTTTTCGCTTCAAAATATTTATCCATCGAAACGTGATAATCAAGATGATCTTGAGTGAGATTTGTAAAAACTGCTCCCGCAAAATGACATCCAGAGACACGATGCTGGACAAGGGAATGTGAACTCACCTCCATTGCCGCTAAACGAACATCTGCCTTAACAGCCTTTGCAAGATTCTCCTGGACTGTATCTGCAAAACCAGTAGTATATTTTGCAACCTCTTGGTGCGAAGGCCAACGATTCAATAAAGTACCAAACAAAGCTGAGCGAACGCCTACCGATGCGGTCAAATAATCAATGAGATGAGTTGTCGTAGTTTTGCCATTTGTACCTGTAACTCCTATTAAAGCTATTTTGGAAGAAGGTCTTTCCCAAAAAGCTGATAACAATTCACCGATCCATTTACCTACAGGGTCTGGGACAACAACAACAGCATCTGTAGGACTTGAAGGATTTAATTTATCCGCATCTGATCCAATAATTGCTGCTACGGCACCAGCAGATAAAGCACTAGGCCAAAAACAACCTCCATCAATTTTCTGACCAGGCAACCCAAGAAACAAACTACCTTCTTCTACACATCGAGAATCACAAGTAACTTTTTCAATAAAAGGATTTGGTAACTCTGAAGGGACCTCAAGGCCTACAGATCGAATCAATGTGTGAAGGAATTGGGGCATTCGCGTTTTTAAAGCGAGTGAGAAATTTGGTTAACAATTTTCTGCATCCATTCAAATAAAGCTTTTTCTTTAATTCTTGGAGAGACTCTTGGCAGCTCAAACCTCCGATTTGGTTCTTTCCAAGCAAGAACCATCACGGGAACTCTTAAATCATAAGATAATCGTTCTTTCTCTGACAAAGGAGCTCGATCAATATCTACTACTTTCATATCTAAAGAAGGATTTAATTCTTTCAAAGGAATTTCTCTCAAACGTTCCTCCAACCCCTCACATAAGCAACAGCCAGAACGGGTATAAAGAATTAGCAAAATTCTTTTCATCAATCTGGGACAGGATCGCACCCACAAGGAGTAAATGGATGACATCGTGACAATCTTTTTAAAGTTAACCAACCACCTTTCCAAGGACCATGTCGAGAAATTGCTTCAAGGCCATATTCACTGCAACTAGGCATAAAACGGCATCTGGGTCCAAGTATTGGTGAAATCAATCGACGATAAACACCAATCAAGGTCAAAAACAACCAAACCAAAACTTTATTAAGCCTTGAAAGCATATTTAGAGATAGAGTATGTAATTGGTAAATAGAAAGCGATCATGCTCAATTAATTACCGCATGGCGAATCTATACCAAAATTGTCCTCCATTTTCTAATTTATGTCTCGATACCGTGGGCCTCGACTGAGGATCACGCGTCGCTTGGGAGACCTACCAGGTCTCACCCGGAAAGCCGCAAAACGGTCACATCCGCCCGGTCAGCACGGCCAAGCCCGTCGCAAGCGCTCCGAATACGCGATCCGTCTAGAAGAAAAGCAAAAGCTTCGTTTTAACTATGGGATTTCCGAACGCCAACTTGTTCGCTATGTCAAAAAGGCACGTGCCCAAGATGGTTCTACTGGAACCAATCTGCTAAAGCTTTTAGAAAATAGACTGGATAATATTTGTTTCCGTCTAGGTTTTGGACCAACAATTCCAGGAGCAAGACAATTTGTAAATCATGGACATGTAACCGTAAATGGCCGTGTCACAGACATTGCTAGCTACCAATGCAAAGCAGGTGATGTCATTACGATTCGAGAAAGAAAAGCCAGCAAAAAGTTGGCAGAAGGCAATCTGGAATTTCCAGGACTTGCAAATGTTCCACCTCACCTTGAACTAGATAAACCCAAGATGTCAGCAAAAGTAACTGGTCGATGCGAACGAGAGTGGGTTGCCTGTGAAATAAAAGAGCTTCTAGTCGTTGAGTACTACTCAAGAAAGCTCTAACAAAACAAGTCACTTATTTCTTATCAAAGCTCCTGTTTATTCAGGAGCTTTTTTATGCTGGAATCTATTCTTTATAAAATCAATGTTTTACTGTGGCCTCAAAAATAAATAACAGAAGCCACCTCCAAGGATTTAGCACTAAAGCAATCCATCATGGAGAGAGTTTTGCTAAAGATACGGGTACAGTTATGCCTCCTATCTTCCCAAGCTCAACCTTCGCTCATGGGAACCCCAATGGATTCGACTACACGCGTTCCGGTAATCCCAATTTCAAAATTCTTGAATCAGTCCTTTCCTCGCTAGAAAACTGTGAATTTGCAAGTGTTTTTGCATCTGGAGTAAGCGCAATTACAGCTATCGCATCTTCCATGAAAACTGGAGATCTTGTTCTATGTGAAGAAAATCTTTATGGCTGCACTGTGAGGTTATTTGAAAAAGTTTTTCATAAATTTGGGCTTCGAACTTCCTGGGTGGACTTCACTCAACCGTCTGCTCTTAATAAAATAAATACATTAGAGCCAGCAATGATATGGATAGAAAGCCCAACAAACCCTCTACTGAAAATAATTAATATCAAAAAGATCTGTGACACCGCCAATAAAAAACAAATTCCTGTAACTGTAGACAACACATTTGCGACAGCTCTTCTACAACAACCACTTGATTTAGGCGCAACTCTATCTCTCACAAGCACTACTAAATATATTAATGGTCATTCAGATGCGCTTGGAGGTGCTATCTGTACTAGAGATTCTGAATGGCATGAGCGAATGAACTTCGCTCAAAAAGCTCTAGGACTGCAACCTTCGCCCTTTGATTGCTGGTTAATCACAAGAGGTGTAAAAACCTTACCGCTTCGACTCGATCGTCAAGTTAAAAATGCATCTGCACTAGCAGATCTTCTCGCAAGGCACCCTCTAGTAAATTGGGTAAGATATCCCTTTAGATCTGATCATCCTCAAAATAATATCGCAAAACAACAAATGAATGCAGGTGGAGCAATTATCACAGCAAGTCTCAAAACAGACCTTATAAAAACCTATGCAATATGTAAAAGCCTTCAATATTTCACAATGGCGGAAAGTCTTGGTGGTGTTGAGAGTTTGGTTTGTCATCCCGCAACAATGACTCATGCCTCTGTAAAAGCTGAAACCAGAACTCATTTAGGTATTGACGATTCACTAGTACGATTTTCTGTGGGCTGTGAGGATTTAACTGATCTCAGCACAGACCTAAACAACGCTCTTGAATAATTGAATTGAGCATACGTAACCTGCTTTTAAATCCTTGTTGGAGTGCTGAAGAGTTAGGCCAAGCCCTACCTGATAGTCCTCACGCTGTTTCCGTAGCCTTACCACGATGGCAAGACGTCATTCACTACGAAGAAAAAGAAGAAAAGTGCATGCAATCCTTACAATCTGTTTATCCACGTTTTGGACTTAATCCACTTGTTGATGAAATAGCTAAAAAAGCTATAGAACTTTATGAAATCAATAACGCTAGTGGATGGCCATATCCAAACTTATTAGCAGCAGAAGAGGCCAAGCGTCATTGTCAAAGAAATAGCTCTGGAACAGTAATTATTAGAGAAGTGCTTGGTTTATATTGCCTACTTGCAGACAATGAAGCCACTCCATACGCTAAAGCTTTTTGGCAACATACAGGTCTTGGAGCCTCCTCCCGCCTGGCAGCTATAGCACTAAACAAAGAGAAGGCTCAGTCTGAGAGCAAAGGAGAACTCGCAAAAAGTGTGATATGTAAAAGGTTGGGCAAAATCTACAATTGTCATTCAGGGCTAATACAACTCTATCCATCAGGCATGGCTGCCTTAACTACGGCACTTGCTGCTATTAGGAAAATCCGAAAAGGAAGTGCCTTCTTACAACTAGGCTTCCCATACGTAGACGTCTTAAAATTGCCACAAGAGATTTTCGGAGGCAGTGAACTTTTAACTAAAATAAATACAGAAACATTAGCCGCAAAACTTGATTCTCATCATCCAGCTGCAATTATTCTGGAATTACCAAGCAACCCAATGCTTCAATGCATTGATCTTCCAACTATTAGTAAACTAGCTCATGAGAGGGGGATACCTGTTATTGCAGATGACACAATTGGCTCAGCCATAAATATTGATCCCTTACCTTATGCAGATCTAATTTTTAGCTCATTAACAAAAAGTTTTGCAGGTAGAGGAGATATCCTTGCTGGGTCTTTGGTAATTAGTCAAGAATCTCCTTGGAAGCAACAACTTTCTGAAATTATTCCCAGAACAGCTCTAGCCACTTTGTCAGGTCCTGATGCAATTGCACTTGAAGAAACAAGCAGAGACGTAGCAGAGCGGATCCCAAAATTAAATTCTGCTTGCCTTAGGTTAAAAAAACAACTCGAAAAACACCCTCAAGTTGCAAGAGTGCTCCATCCTGAAAATTGTTCAAATTTTAATAGCATAAAAAGACCTGGAGGTGGACATGGATGCCTACTTTCTTTTGAGCTCCTAGAAGGCCTTCCAAAAGCAACAAAATTTTATGATTCTCTCCAAGTCTGCAAAGGTCCAAGCTTGGGAACAAATTTTACTTTAGTTTGTCCATATGTTCTTTTGGCACACTACACAGAATTAGAATGGGCTGAGAAATGTGGGCTGCCTTCTCATCTTTTAAGAGTATCTGTAGGCCTTGAAGACCACAACAATTTATGGGATCGCTTTCAAAAAGCATTGGAAGCATAAACATCAAATAAAAGAGAATCATTATCAAATCAACTCAAGTTCGTTTAATCAGACTAAATTTCAGATAGTGATTACAAAAATTTTCAACTCAACATGGCAAGAATTTTCGAAGACAACAGTTTTGCTATAGGAAACACTCCTTTGGTAAAACTCAACTCAATCACCAAAAATGCAAAAGCAACTGTTCTAGCAAAAATTGAAGGGCGCAATCCGGCTTATAGCGTCAAATGCAGAATTGGAGCAAATATGATCTGGGATGCAGAGCAAAAAGGAATGCTCCAAAAAAACCAAACCATTATTGAGCCAACTTCTGGGAATACGGGAATTGCTTTGGCCTTTACGGCAGCAGCTCGTGGTTACAAACTTATTTTGACCATGCCAGAATCAATGTCTTTAGAAAGAAGAAGAGTTATGGCAGTTCTTGGAGCAGAGCTAATCCTTACAGAAGCCGCAAAAGGAATGCCCGGAGCAATAGCAAAGGCAAAAGAAATTGCAGAAAGTGATCCCAACAAATACTTTATGCCTGGCCAGTTTGACAATCCTGCCAATCCTGATATTCACTTCAAAACAACTGGGCCTGAGATCTGGGAAGACACAGATGGAAAGATTGATGTTTTAGTTTCAGGAGTAGGAACAGGAGGAACAATCACAGGGATATCTCGTTATATAAAAGAAGAAAAAGGTAAATCCATTCTTTCGGTAGCAGTGGAGCCAACTCATAGTCCAGTCATCACCCAAACACTTAATGGCGAAGAAGTGAAACCTGGGCCACACAAAATCCAAGGAATAGGTGCAGGTTTTATTCCTAAAAATCTTGATCTATCTATTGTTGACAGAGTTGAGCAAGTTACAAATGAAGAGTCAATAGCTATGGCTCTTCGACTCTCAAAGGAAGAAGGTTTACTGGTTGGCATATCATGTGGAGCTGCCGCAACGGCGGCCTTACGATTAGCCGAACAAGATGAATTCACAGGCAAAACTATTGTTGTAGTTCTTCCAGATTTAGCAGAACGTTATCTTTCATCAGTAATGTTTGAAAATGTTCCAACTGGAATTATTCAACATCCTGCATGATCTTGTTGACGAGCTGAAGGTAATACTGCTTCTGGTGTAATCAACATTGCATCTCCATAAGAGAAAAAGCGATATTGGCTCTTTATCGCCTTCTGATAAAGAGCTAGTAGACGTTTTCGTCCTATCATCGCAGACACTAATAATAATAATGAACTCTTTGGCAGATGAAAATTAGTAAGAAGGCCATCGACTACTCCAAATCGATAACCAGGTTTTATAGCAAGATCAACCTTCCCAGTCATTGGCTTAAGTCTATTTTCTCCAAGCTGGTAAGCACTTTCAAGCGCTCTTACACAAGTAGTACCAACAGCAAACACACGTCCTCCTCTGAGATGACAATCTTGAACAGCTTTCACAACTTCTTCTCTTATTTCAATCCACTCACTATGAAGTCGCAAATTAGTTAAGTCTTCTATTTCTAATGGACGAAAAGTTCCGATCCCTACATGTAAAGTGATTCTTACCTGGAGAACCCCCTTTTTATCTAACGCTATTAAAAGCTGGTCACTTAAATGAAGTCCGGCAGTAGGCGCAGCCACTGCACCAGGAGAAATTGCAAAACGTGTCTGGTATCGATCACTGTCCCTTAAATGACTATGCCTTATGTAAGGGGGAAGAGGTACTTCACCATAAAGATCTAACAAACTCTCAATACTTTCTCTATTTGCAAATCTTGAAGGAAATTGAATCACTCTTCCTCCAGTCTCTTCATCTTTACTAATTACCCTTAATTGAATTTCTTCTCGTTGAGATGTTTCTAAGAATAGGTAATCTCCAGGTCTCATTCGTTTTGCAGGCTTAGCAAGACACAACCATCGTCCATCTTCAAAAGGCTCAAGTATTAGCAGCTCACCACGACCTCCTGTTTCGAAGCGAACTCGTAATCTTGCCTTCAATACTCGTGTATCATTTAAGACAATTAAATCTCCTGGGTTTAATTCCTTTTGGAGATCCCATATCTTTAAGTCAACAGACAATTCTTCATCCCCTACTTCTTCTTTTACAAGCATTAAGCGAGCATCATGGCGTGAACTAGATGGTTCCTGAGCTATCAGTTCAGGATTCAACTCATAGTCATAAGAACTTAAGCAAGAGTCTTTGTTATCAGTCACGTCAACTGAAATTACCTCTTAAGAAGTCCAAATTCCTAAAGAGAAAACATGCCAATTCTAAATTATTTTTAATCTCCAAGACTTTCGGGATTTTCCTCAATTAAATGCGCAAGGTCTTTCAAGAAAGCAGCTCCATCTGCTCCATAAATCACCCGATGATCTGCAGTGAGGTTCACTTGCATTTGACGTTTCACCATTATCGAGCCGTCTTTTCCTGCAACAACATTCGCTCGAGAAGCTGCTACCGCAAGAATTGCACCCGTACCAGGTGGAAGGATTGCGTCAAAACGATCTACTCCATACATTCCAAGATTTGAGAGCGTAAAAGTTCCAGTGCTGTATTCCTCAGGTTGAAGTTGCTTACTTCGCGAGCGACTCACAAGATCCGCCCATTTAGTCGACAATTCAAAAAGATTGATTTTATTAGCATTTTGAAGCACAGGCGTGATAAGACCTCCACCTTCCATCGCAACAGCTACAGCCACATTCACTTGAGACGCATAAGCCATTCCCTGATTGCTACAGGCTGCATTCACTTGCGGATGTCTGGAAAGTATCTCACCAACTGCCTTAACCAACAAAGCAGTCATGGTGACACCTTTTGGTTTAACTTCTTTATAAAAAGAATCCAATTTGTCTGTATTAATTGTATAACCAACCCTAAAACAAGGCACTTCCAAACTTGCTTCCATATTCCGATTTACTGCCTGCTGAAGAGTGTTAAAAGGAACTGTTTCTCCTGGGGCCCCGAAACTATTACCGCCTAAAGTTTTTTTCGATTTTTTATCTGTAGAAGAGTTAGTTAAACTTGATTTTGACCTTGAGCTTAAATCGAGATCCAACTTTATAGAAGCTGGTGCATCACTTTCGGCAACCCATGGGACTGAAATGGGCTGACCTTGAGCTCTTTGGACATCTTCAGCTTGAATACGACCATGAGGCCCTGTTCCTTCAACTAAAGACAAATCAACTCCCTGTTGTGAGGCAAGTTTTTTAGCTCGTGGTGTAGCAACTATACGGCCTTCATTTTTAAATCCAGAAACTGCTACTGGTGGCTTCGAGACACTTGCAGGTACTGATGTAGGAAGTGGTGCCGGCACTGGGGCAGGCGCTGGTGATGGTGCTGTAGTGGGGTTCTGCTGCACTTCTTCCTTTGAAAGCGTAATTCTCTGTTCTTCTTGAGAAGAAGCAGCTGGAGCTTTTGACTTAACCTCTGCAATCTCTTCTTCAGTTTCAACAATTAATCCAATAGTTTCTCCAACGGGTGCTGTACTCCCAGCAGGCATCAATACTGCGGCTAAGTAACCTTCTTGAAAAGCCTCAACATCCATATCAGCCTTATCAGACTCAACGACCAACACAGACTCACCGCGATCAACTTTATCCCCAGGCTTCTTAAGCCATTCCACAATTTTGCCCTCTGTCATGGTGGAACTAAGAGCAGGCATAAAGATGTCGTGTGTCGCCATTATCCAGACTATGCAGAAGATTAAATAAGAGGAGAGGTGTTAAGCCTTATTCCCAACCAGAGAATAATTAATCAGCGTAACTTTTAAATGTTAATTGCCTATCCAAAACTCTCAACTAAGAGTTGTCGGATGAATTAATAATTTTTTTTCTAACCAGCTCTAATCAATTCCTTCTATTGCTTCTACAACACCATCTCTAACAAGGACATTTACTTGCATCTTCTTAACCAAATTGTCCCCCACCTTTAAATCGCAAAAACTTTCCATTTGTCCCTGTTCAACAATTTGCTCCAACTCTAGTTCTCTAACTTGAGACTGTTGCTGAAGAAGATTGCGTTTTTGCTCTTCAAATTCTGCCCTTTTTGAAGCAACCTGCTGTTGAATTTGGGAGACTTGGTCCTGCACACGAGGATCTAAAGGATTAACACTCTGTTTACGCACATCATCAACAACTTGTTGTCCTTCTTTTTCCAATTGAGCCAATTGCTCATCTGTTGAAGAAATTGCACTACTAATCTCTCTTTCAGCCTCTTCTTTCCATGAGGGAGTCACAACAGCCCTAATCGTAATTGAACGTTTAATCGAAATAGTTGTTCCTTCTGACATTTGATTAATTAATAAGAGTTCAGATTCTCAGTCAATTTGAATTAGGTCAACCATAATTGATCACTTCATAAAATTACCTTTCAAAAATTGATGCTATGGAATGAATATCTCTTGCGACTATCTTGTCTCTTCTCTGCTTAAGTGTTTGGGTCAGTAAACCATTCTCAATAGTAAATGGTTGAACTAATGCCACTCCATAAACTCTTTCATCAGGTCTAGAACCAGCTCGAGCTGCCAGCAATAAATTAATTTCTCGTCTCAACAACTTTCTTAGATCTTCATCTCCAGGACTCCCGCCTAAATCTTCTTGCAAATATAAGCCTTTGTCCTTTGCCCAAATCAAAATCGCTTCCTTCTTAGGTACAACTAAAACTCCCAAATTCCTTTCATCTTGGCCGACTAACATAACTTGCTCAACAAGTGGACTGGCAACCAAAGATTCTTCAAGAGGACCTGGTTCAATATTTTCTCCATTACTTAAAACAATTGTGTCTTTAGCTCGACCAGTAAGAACTACAGTGCCATCTCTAAGCAACATCCCAAGATCCCCAGTATCAAACCAACCTTCAGGATCCAGAACTTTTAACGTCGCATCTGGTTTATTCAAGTACCCTGACATTACTTGTGGCCCTTTAACTATGACCAAGCCACGCTCATTTATTTTTTTTTGAGCTCTGGTTAAAGGATCAATCACACGGAATTCTGTTTGAGGCAAAGGTAAACCGGAACTTCCTCTAATATTTCGCCATGGACGCCTGCAGCTCACTACTGGGCTTGTCTCAGTGAGTCCATAACCCACTAATAATTCCACACCCAAAGACTCAAAAAAACTATCCACATGTGGAGCAATCGCTCCGCCACCGCTTATTGGAAACTGCAAATTACCTCCGCAAAGTTTCTTAAGGATTTTCGGCCAAAGCAGTGAATCTGAAACGAGATGAATGGGGAATCTACAAGCAACTTCAAGAAAAGCAAAAAATCTTCTCAAGTATCCAACTTCATTAATCAATAATCCACGAGATGTTCTTAAGGCCAATTTGAAAGCCCCACTATTTGAAAGAGCTAATCTCAAGAATTGTTGTTTCCTTGGTGGCATTTCTTTAAGGGCATCATCAAAGCCAGATTGAATAGCCTCCCAAAGCCTTGGAACAGTCGCCATAACAATCGGACGAACTCTTGGCAAATCAGTCTTTAGTTTTTTTATAGTTGTGTAAGTCTGAGTGCAAGCACAAGAGAAAAAATAATATTCAGCACTTCTCTCATAGGAATGCCATATCGGAAGAACACTCAAGACTGGTGAACCTGCTGGAGGATTTGCAACGCATGCAAGCGATTTTATTTGATGCAACAAATTCGCATGACTTAACGGAACTCCTTTGGGCTGTCCAGTTGTCCCAGAGGTATACAAAATTGTCGCAACTGACGAGCTTGCAGAGTCAACACCTCTATCTTGGTTTGGATCAAGATAATTAGTTTCAAGACCTTTTGACAAAAAGCTTTCCCAACCAACAACACCTTCCGCAGGCTCGCCTTCTAGTTGAAGGACTAACTTCAATCGATTTTTTTGATCTAGAGATAAATCAAGTTTTTTCCATAAATCAGCTGTTTGAACAACAATCGCAATTGCCCTTGAATCCCTCAAAATATATCGAAGCTCCTCAATAGGAGCAGAAGCTCCTCTAACTGCATTTATCGCATCTATTCGCATAATGCCTTGATCTGCAACCAACCAACGAGGACTATTTTCAGAAAAAAGGGTAACTACATCATTTTTTTTAATTCCAAAAGTTCTAAAAGCTGCAGCTGCAGCAGAAACCCTCTCTGATAGCTCTTGATAATTAAAACTTTCAGGATGAAAAGCATGCGGAGCGTCTACAGCTAAGACTTTCCCGTGATTTATTTTTAACCAAGGCCATATCTGATCAACTCTTCCTAGCCCTTCAACATAGCCATGAAAATCAAGAGCTTTTTCTTCCTGCTGAGATGGAATCCAAGCTGCATTTGCAAGATTTAAGGCTTTAATTTTTAGCTGTGTTCTCTTGAGTAACATTTGCTGAGCTCCTCTCTATTTATTAATAGCTTTCAGAATCAATTATCAGTCCTAATTACCAATAAATCTTTTCTCTTAAATTAATTGTTCCAAATCAGTCCAAAACGTTTCTGCAAACACCTCTTCATCAATGGTTGAACCTCTTCTACTTTGATCCCTGGAATCCAATCATCAATTTTGCCTACCGAGATACCATTTAAACCACAAGGCAAAATCTTATGAAAGCCTGCTAAATCACAATTTACATTTAATGCCAATCCATGTTGGGTGATCCATCTGCGACATCCAACCCCAATAGAAGCGACCTTAAATCCTTTGCACCAAACCCCTGTAAACCCATTGAGTCTTTCTCCAGGGAGATTAAGACAATCAAATAAATCAAGTAAGACTTCTTCAAGCTGCCGCAAATATAAATAAAGATCTTTTTTATATCTTCGAAGATCAAACACCAAATAGACAACTAGCTGTCCCGGTAAATGATGAGTAACGTCTCCACCTCTATCAATACGGAATATATCTACAGGAGATCTATCAATATCAAAAAGCACATTATTTGAACTACCACCCCGTCCAATTGTGTAACAGGAAGGATGTTGCAAAAGCCAAACTCCCTGATGAGCACTTGGCGTTTTCAATAAATCTTCACGACACTTTTTTTGCCAATCCCAAGCAGTCTCAAACTGGACTAAATCTTTTGGCTCGAAAAGGAAAGAAGAAGAGCTGTTCTCTGTTAAAAAAGTATTGTCTAGCTTGCCAACATCATTTGGCATCGGAGGAATTAAATGAAGCTGCTTATTCATGGTCGCAATCTGGAACTAACTCCAGCCCTACGTGAATACACTCAATCCAAGCTTGAAAAAGCAGTCCATCACTTTGACGAAATAGTGAAGGAAGCAGATGTCCATCTGTCTGTAGCACGCAATCCAAGAGTTCCACAACAAATAGCTGAAGTTACTGTCTTTGCTAATGGCACTGTAATAAGAGCTCAAGAAAGAAGCGAAAACCTTTATGCGAGTATCGATTTAGTTGCAAGCAAACTTTCTCGACAATTAAGGAAATACAAAGAACGTCATAATAACCATCATCACAGTCAGGGGCTTAGGACTACAGCGAATCCAAAAACTGACTCAGTTTCAGAGCAAACTTCTATCTCTCCTCCTCTTACACAAGGTAAAGAAGCAAATCTTCCGAATCCAGGGATAAGACGTAAATATTTTCCCATGAAACCAATGAAGATTGATGAAGCTAGGCATCAGCTAGATCTGATTGATCATGATTTTTATTTTTTTAGGGAAGAAGAAAGCAATCAATTGCAAGTTATCTACAAACGAAATCATGGTGGATATGGCGTAATCCAAGCAAAAGATTAAAACCAAATTAATTTATGGCCTTTAATAATTTGCGAAATGAATATCAAGACATTCCAAACCTTATTCATCAAGCAGCTTTAGACCCACATCTAAATAATGACTCACTCAATCAAATTTGCGATTTAGCTAAACATTTTAATTTTTCAGGATTATGTACACATCCTATTCGTCTGCCACAAGCCAGAAATAGTCTTGGGAAATCAAGTCAAACCAAATTAATTGCAGTAATTTCTTTCCCTTTTGGATCTATCCCGATCACACTAAAAAAGAAAGAAGCTGAGTGGGCACTTGATCAAGGTGCCGAGGAGTTAGATGTGAGTCCAAACTTCTTAGCATTAAGCCAAGGAGACATAAATTTATTTGCTGAAGAACTTTCTGAGCTTTGTCAATTAGATCTTCCAGTCAGAGCGATCCTTGACATCACAAACCTTCCAAAGCAAAAACTATCACTAGCAGTAGAAGCATCTATTGAGGCCGGGGTTAGTGGTCTTCAAAGTGGAAATGGCTTTGGTCCTGCAATCTCTACTCAACAAATCAAAGAGCTAAATAAACTAGTTAAAGGAAGATGCGCCATAAAAGCAGTTGGGGGGATAAAAACACTCAATCATGCAATTGAACTAATCGACGCAGGGGCTAACCAAATTGGAACTAGCTTTGGCTCTCAACTCATGCAAGAGCTACGAGAATTTAAAAAAGAATGAATCTTGACAAGCGCCTCAAAGGGCTATCTCTCAAAGTAGGTCCTCTGGGAGAAAGTGATCGATTACTAACGATCCTTAGTGATAAAGAAGGGGTCATTCGTCTTGCCATTCCAGGTGCAAGGAAACCAAAAAGCAGTCTGGCCGCAGCTGCACCACTTACATTTCTTGACCTGCATATCGTTGGTAGAAGAGGTCTCCCAAGAGTGAAGCAAATGAAAATCATACGAAGTTTTAGCAACCTAGGGAAACAAATTGAAACCCTTGCTGCAGCCCAGGCGCTGACTGAACTGATTTTGCTTTTAGTTGCAAATAATGACCCTCAACCAAGCCTGCTAAAAACTGTACTAATTCACCTTGAAAGACTGGAAGAGATCGCAAACAAACCAAAAAATCAAATTTTAGTCCTGGCCAAAGTTATCCAAGCATGTATTCATCTTCTTGCCCTAGGTGGATATTGCATTCCGCTACAAACATGTTCAAGAAGCGGAATGATTTTAGAGCCCCCATTAGGTCAGTGGGAATGGCGTTGTAGCCTTATTCCTGAAGAAGGATTTGTTATTGGCTCTATCCCAAACGCAATTATTCAATTAAACCCTTCAGAACTAGCCTTACTTCAAAGACTTCTTCAGCCAAATCTACCTGTCAAGAAAAATCTTGAACTCATGGGGCCAATAGAAGCTTGGCTTAAATTGTTAACAGTTATTGAATGCTGGATAGAACACCATCTCCCGAAAAATCTCAGATCTCTACAAATGCTTAGAGAAGTAATTATTATTCCTAACTTATCTTCAGATGGACTTAATAATCTAGACATCCACTACGGAACTGCAACCAACACAAAAGACTTGTCTACAAATAATTGATACTCAGACCTGAAAAGAACTTTTTATTAGACGCATCTTGGTCTGATATTTTTAGGTTAATTTTAGGAAAAGATTGAGAACACTGCTAAGTTAAAAATTAGTTTCAACTGCAGCTGGTGGCTCACATCGCCTGGCTGGGTAAAAAAACACCATTCTGCGGAAATGTCAGTTACGGCCTAAGCACCACTAAGGAGCTTAGGAAGAGAGGTCATACAACGAGTTTTATTCACTTTGATAATCCAACTAACCCTAAAAACAAGAAGACTTCTTTACTAGCGAATGACCCAGAAGTAAGTCTGCCATATCTAATTAAGTCCCAAGTATATACAATTCCCTCACCAAGAGCTCAAAGAGAACTACGAGAGTCGCTAGAACATCTCCAACCCGATCTTATCCATGCCAGCCTTACCCTCTCTCCACTTGACTTCAGGTTACCTGAATTATGCACACAACTAGATGTCCCACTAATAGCAACATTTCATCCTGCATTTGATTCAAGTATTAGAAGTCTCACTGCAAGTACACAACAACTTACCTACCAACTATATGCACCATCACTAGCAAAATATGACAAGGTCATAGTTTTTTCAGATATGCAAGCAGAAGTACTTGCAAAACTTGGCGTAAAAGAAAATAAGCTTGAAGTAATCCCAAATGGAATAGATCCAGGCTTATGGCTACCTTTAAACCCAAGCACTAAAACGACAAAACAAATTGAAGTTAGGAGACGTCTTGGAACTAATCGTATTTTTCTTTACATGGGGAGGATTGCCTCAGAAAAAAATGTTGAAGCGCTTCTCCGGGCATGGCGCCAAGTTCATTTAAAAGGATGTCGTCTAGTTATTGTAGGAGATGGTCCCCTCAGACCAACTTTGGAAAATAATGCATGCCCTAATAACAATTGTGACGTATTTTGGTGGGGATATGAATCGGACTTAGAAACAAAAATTGCTCTTCTTCAATGTGCAGAAGTTTTTTTACTACCCAGTCTCGTGGAAGGGCTGTCAATAGCTTTACTGGAGGCCATGTCAACAGGCAATGCTTGTATAGCAACTGATGCAGGTGCCGATGGGGAGGTTCTTGAAAATGGTGCCGGGATAGTTCTTAGTACCGAAGGCGTTGCATCCCAATTAAGAACACTGCTACCAGTTCTGAAAGATCAACCATTACTCACATCTGAATTGGGTAGACGTGCAAGATCAAGAGTATTAGAACGATATACTCTTAAACAAAATATAGATTCTCTGGAAACTTTATATTGCAATATATTAGAACAGCGCAAATTCAAAGATATTAAGCCAATTCACGACTTCGTTCCGAAGCCGCGACAACAGCTTCAATCAAAGCAGATCGCACCCCTGCCATTTCAAGATGCCGTAGAGCCGTGATAGTTGTTCCACCAGGAGAGGCAACCATATCTTTCAACTGCCCTGGGTGTAAACCCTTTTCCTTAAGCAAAGACGCTGTCCCCGCAAGAGTTCTATGCGCTAAATAATTAGATAATTCCCGAGACAATCCTGCTGCCACAGCACCATCAGCCAAAGCTTCTGCTATTACAGCCACATAAGCCGGGCCAGAAGAAGTTAAAGCTAAAAAAGGATCCAAGTGTTCCTCAGGTAATTCCAAAACCTCACTAATAGGGTTAAAGATATTTTTAACTGTCGTGCGCTGATCAACAGTTACATCTTCTCCCCAAGATACCCCTGTAAGGCCTGCTCTAACAAGCACAGGAGTATTAGGAACTGCTCTAACACAGACATGTCCTGGAAAAATTTTTTGTAGTTTTTTTAAAGTTACACCTGCTATAACTGATATCAATAATGGTCTTTGTGAGTCATCTAAAGTTCCTAAATTCCCTTGCTCTTGAATTTTATTCAACTGCTGAGGCTTGACTGCCAATATTTTCAAAGGAGCCTCCCATACTTCATTCGCAATTGAGTCACCTACATCAACTACTCTTACTCCTTTAGGAAGCTGATCCAATGCCGGCTGAATACTTGTCTTATGACCAACAACACCAAAAATACTCTCCGGCAAAAAATCGCCCCTTTCAATCAAAGGATTAATTAAAGCTTGGGCCATTCGCCCTAGCCCTATAACCCCAAGAGATAAAGACACCTTACTTAAAGCGCAGTTGCTATAGATTCCCCCCATGCAGGCTCTGGAGCAGAAACAACTTCCTTAGACAAAGAGTCAGTTTCCTTGTTCACAACGGTAGAAGGAGAGGCCTCTTCCTGAAATGAATTAGTTACACTTACGCAACTAGGTGCAAATAAAAAAATGCTCTCCCCAACTCTTTCTTGGTGACCATCAATTGCAAAAGTTCCGCCAGCGACAAAATCAACTGCTCTTTGAGCCTGGTCCGGCTCCATCATAGTGAGATTCAAAATTACTGTTTTTCTTTCCCGTAAAGATTGAATTGCTCGGGGCATCTCATCAAAACTTCTTGGCTCCATCAAGTTAACTTCTGCACTCGTGGTAGAGATTCCAGGCATGCCAATCACATTAGAAGAAAAATTACTGCCCCTTGCTTCAAAAGGATTTGAATGAACTAAGGGAGCTGTTTGTCCATTAATATCTCTATGAGTTGTACTTGCAGAGTCAAACTCATCCCCAGTTTCGTAATCAAGCTCATCAAAATCACTATCTAAATAGTCGTCACCAGCAACGACTGCACGAAGACGGGAAATAAGCGACACCTTTTAATCCTCTCGGGATAATTGTGAAATAGTTGGACAAATTCCAACAAAGATAAAATCTCCTAAAAAAGACTTCATCCTGATACCTAAATAACGTTTTTAATAAGCAGGGGCAAGGTTTTTAAATGTTTTTCTTGCAATCTCTATGAAATTTGAATTATTTAACCCGATCCCCAAACAAAAGAGAGCCTACTCGAATCCAAGTAGAACCGGCCTCCACGGCTTCTTTCCAATCCCTACTCATTCCCATTGAACAATCTTTTAATCCCAATTCATCTGCGAAGTTTCGACAATTTTTAAAAAGTGTTCGTCTAACATCCAAGTCAAGGTCAACGGGAGGAATAGTCATCAATCCAATGATATTCAGATTTGATAAATTCATTAATTTTGACCAATTCTCTAAAAGTTCATCAATAGAGAAACCACCTTTTGTAGGATCCTCTAGGAATTTGACTTGAAGCATAACTTGCGGGTGTCGATTTTCCTCACTAGAAATCCTTGAGACTCTTTCTGCGAGAGATAACGAATCAACAGAATGAATGAAATCACAGATTTTCACCACTCCTCTTACTTTGTTTTTCTGTAAACGTCCTACAAAATGCCATCTAATCCCATCAATATTAGAAAGACTGGTTGCTTTAGGTAAAACTTCCTGCAAACGACTTTCTCCAAATTCAAGTTGACCATGATTTGCAAATAATCGAATAGTTGATTCTGGATGCCCTTTGCTAACTGCCAACAAGTTCACCCCATTTGGTAATTGATTCTTAAATTGAATTAAACGATTAAACAAAATCAGATAAATGTCTGCTTAAAAAGTTCTTGCCACCTAGCAAAATCAGTAGATCTTTCTCTTCGGCAACGAGTCAAATTAAGATCAGCATGATACCTGGCATCCATATACGGGATAACTTCAAACTGAGCTCCTCTGGGTTGAAGAGTTACCAAAAAGAACATCTTTTGAGCATATAAGGTTG
>CETG01191891.1_pt1 | contig 18068 bp, 15 predicted proteins | sample 361471 | NCBI WGS metagenome assembly CETG01 (sample SAMEA2622696, study PRJEB7988) | marine metagenome | isolation source: saline water (ENVO:00002010), including | reverse complement strand
ATATAGTTATCTTTATTTATTGACTTGTTTTTTATCTTCAATACTTACCTTGTTAACTGCTAGAAATTCTATAAGAAACAATTTAATAGGAAATATTAGTTCAATTGTTGGTAGCCAAGTAAATATCGATTCTTATTGGATTGGGACTAAGCCTGTAAAAAAAAATATATCTATTTTGTTGTTAGCAGGCCATGCTGATTCACAAGGTATTGCAGGCAAAGGGACTTTAGGCGAAGCAGTTGCGATAAGAGGAGAGACTCCTATGAACTCTGAGATTAGTGATGAATTATTTTGGAATTTGAAATTATTAGATGTTTTATTAATTCTTGGCAAGAAAAGAGGCTTAAATATTCAGTCTTATATTCCTCCAATTCGTAATATTTTAGATCCAAATGACCCTATGACAAATTGGTCAGTTGGCGCTAAGCATGCTTTAAAAGGTGGGTATCCGATTGAAATTCATTTTGATGCTTACGGAAAGTATGGAATTGGTTCAGGTTTAATACCTCCAGTTGCTCAGAACATCAATACTGTTGATGAAGCATTAGCTAATAGATTTGGTCGATTTCCATTGTTTTTTCGTGGAGGTCTTGGCGCGCCTCGAAGACAAATTAGAGTTCTTGAAGTTGGTAAATTGGAAGGGAAATTAGAGAGAAATCTTAGGAATTTAAGTACAAGAGAACAAACATTGCGATCGATTGCAATGTTAATTGTCCAAGCAATTGTTGATGGTCTCAAAGAGCCAGAATTCTTTAATCCACTGCCTGATAAGGGAGACATTTTTCTACCAGGGATTTATCTGTAGACCATTCTTGAGGTTTGGTAAACAAGTCAGTTAATAAGGATTCTCTGGAATTTGGAGCTGGTTTATAAGCATATTCCCACCTAGCTAAGGGTGGTAAAGACATGAGAATTGATTCAGTTCTTCCATTGGTTTGCAATCCGAAGATTGTGCCTCGGTCCCAAACTAAATTGAATTCAACATATCTTCCTCTTCTATATAACTGAAATTCCCTTTCTTTCTTTTCATATTTTTGATTTTGTCTTTTTTGAATAATTGGCTCATACGATGGCAAGAAAGCTTTTCCGCAAGATTTCGCTAAACCAAAAAGTTCTTCCCAAGAAAATTTACAATTACCAATCTCATTTGATGTTTTAGCAGCAGGACTATTTGGGTTTTGACCTTTATAGATTTTGCCTGAACCATCTTGATAGTCATAAAAAATTCCACCAATCCCTCTAGTTTCATTGCGATGCTTTAAAAAAAAGTATTCATCACACCATGGTTTAAAGACCTTGTGAAGATATGGGCTTATTGAATCACAAGCTTTTTGATGAATTTGATGAAAGTGTTTAGCATCATTTAGATATGGATAGTAAGGAGTTAGGTCAGCTCCTCCCCCAAACCACCAAACAGGTCCAGCTTCAAAGTATCGATAATTAAGATGAACAGTTGGTAAGTATGGATTTCTAGGATGTAAAACCATAGATGTTCCTGTAGCAAACCAGGGATGACCTTTTGCTTCTGGACGTTGGTTGATAATTGAAGGAGGTAATTCGTTACCCATGACTTCTGAGAAGTTAACTCCCCCTTGTTCGAAAACTCTTCCCTCGCTCATTACACGAGATCTCCCACCACCTCCTTCTGGACGTTCCCAGGATTCTTCTTTAAAACGTCCTTCGCCATCCAGATTTTCAAGACCAGAGCAAATTTCATCTTGCAGAGAGGTCACAAGAGCTTTAACTCTTTCTCTTGAGTCAGATGGAGGTGATGAAATTGATTCAGCTGAGTTAGACAAAATAGATCTATTTCTATTTAAAGGCTATATCAAGAGATTCCTTGCTTAGGATTAGAAGTGTCTATTGATAACTATGACTAATACTGAGCAGGTACTCGAAGTCCTAAAATCTATTAGAGATGATGCAACTGGTAAATCCTTTATAGAGCTAGGTTGGTTAGGTCAAATAAGAATAAATCCTCCGCGAGCAATTGTTCGACTGAGTCTTCCAGATTTTGCTCAAAAGCAAAAGGAACCAACAGCTAAAAAGATTAGGGAGTTGCTCCAAGAGTTTGAGGACATAAAAGATGTTCAAATTGAGTTAGCTAATCCAAATACTTCTTCAGCCCCTATTGGTCAAGCTGGTCATGGAGAGATTAATTCACTTCAACCTATTAAGGGAGTCAAAAATGTTATTGCTGTTAGCAGTGGCAAGGGAGGTGTTGGTAAAAGCACGGTCGCCGTTAATTTGGCTTGTTCTATTGCTAAACAAGGATTCAAAGTAGGTTTACTTGATGCAGATATTTATGGTCCTAATACTCCAACGATGCTAGGCATAGAAGATATATCTCCAGAGGTATCTGGCGAAGGTCCTGAACAAAAAATTACACCTATTGATAGTTGTGGAATATCAATGGTTTCAATGGGCCTATTAATTGATGAGGATCAACCTGTGATTTGGCGAGGACCAATGTTGAATGGAATTATTCGTCAATTTCTTTATCAAACAAATTGGGGTCAAAGAGATTTCTTAGTGATTGATCTGCCACCAGGAACTGGAGATGCTCAACTCTCTCTAGCTCAAGCTGTTCCAATGGCGGGAGTGATAATTGTGACTACTCCCCAAAAAGTTTCTCTTCAGGATTCTAGAAGAGGTTTAGCCATGTTTAAAAAGATGAATGTACCTGTTTTAGGAGTAGTGGAAAATATGACGGCATTTATTCCTCCAGATCGGCCTGAAAAAAGGTATGAATTATTTGGTTCTGGAGGGGGTAAGAAACTTGCAGAAGAAAATAACGTACCTTTGCTAGCTCAAATACCTATGGAGATTCATTCAAATTATAGCGAAAACGCTGATATGCCTATAGTGAATAAGTCACCTGATTCTATTTCTGCCCAGACTTTTACAAATCTGGCAAAGATCATTTTGGATTATTCATTTAAATTTAAATAGTAAAGATTAAATGATTAATTTGAATAGAAAAATAAATATTTTCTCGCGAACTAATCGATTTAAAAAAAAGTGGAAAGAGATTGATTGGTTATTATGGGGGATCCCATTCTTTTTGGTTGCCTTAAGTAGTTTTTTGATTGCTAGTACACAACGTCAATTAAATGAGGCAAATTGGTTTTTACATTCTTCAACTGGTTTGATTGGAGTCGCAATTGCTTACTTTGTGGCTCAATCTCCAATCGATAGGCTTCGTAATTATTTAATCCCGATATATGGTTTCACTCTTTTAAGTCTTTTTGCTGTTCCAATACTTGGAACATCAGCTTTTGGAGCTCAGAGGTGGCTAAGCATTGGAGGCTTAAATATTCAGCCTTCTGAAATAGCCAAACTGACCTCTATTATTGTTTTAGCAGGAGTTCTAGAGAAAAATAATTTAAATAATTTAAATAAGCTTATCAAGCCTTTAGTTGTAATTTTAATTCCTTGGATGTTTATATTTTTACAACCTGATCTAGGTACTTCTCTAGTATTTGGGGCGATTTTGTTGATTATGCTTTATTGGGCAGGAATGCCCTTTGAGTGGGCTTTACTTGCTCTCTCTGGAGCTTTCACTGCAATTTTTTATGGGATTTGGAAGTGGATGCTTTTAATTTGGATTCCATTTACTGGGGTTTTGGCATATAGATCTTTGCCTAAAAGGAAATTCGCCGCATTTGTTGTAATAGTTCTCCAGGGTGGAATTGCTTTGCTTACTCCTTGGTTATGGACATATGGGTTAAAAGATTATCAAAGGGATAGGTTGATTTTATTTTTAGATCCCAGTAAAGATCCTTTAGGAGGCGGCTATCACTTAATTCAAAGTCAAATAGGGATTGGGTCAGGAGGATTTTGGGGCACAGGTTTATTACAAGGTCAATTAACGAAATTACATTTTATTCCTGAACAACATACAGACTTTATTTTTAGTGCAGTAGGTGAAGAAACTGGCTTTATTGGCACTTCCTTTGTGGTAATCGCATTTTGCTTACTAATTTTACGTTTGTTGAAAATAGCAAGAAATGCTCGAACTGATTTTGAATCTTTAGTAGTTATAGGTATTGTCTCTATGATCATCTTTCAAGTAATTGTTAATATTTTTATGAATATTGGTTTAGGACCAGTTACTGGAATACCTCTTCCATTTATGAGTTATGGAAGAACTGCTTTGATGGTAAATTTTATTTCTATTGGTCTATGTATTTCTGTCTCAAGAAGAACTAGATCTATTACTAAAAGTCTGTGAGTAATTTAATAACTATTAATGCTATTCAAAGGCGAATGTCTAAAGATGTTCCTCTTGGGAAGCTCGATGAATCAACTGTTCGAAGAATGTGGTGGGCTGCATTAGATACATTGCAAGATGAAATTCTGGTAAATATTGATTTACGCGGAGGTATTTGGATTGCATCCCCATTGCCTGCTTTATATGATTCGAACTTACTTAAGTATTTAAATGGATGGGTCTGGTCACCAGATGCTTTGGAAAAACTTAAGTTGCCAAACTTTGGTTTATTGCCTCCTTCAAGAGTTCAATCAATTAATAAGAATAATCAAGGTGATTCTTCAACCTTCAATCGTTTATCTTTGCGAAAGGAAGATGGGAATGATCCTTTCTTCATGATTATTACTTCTGAGTTTCAAATTGCTATAGCTTTGCATGGACATCAAGGCCAGCGAAATTTATTGATTCGAAATGATTATGAGACATTGCAAGATGTATTGAAAATGCTTTTCTTGCGATTAGATCAAGAAGAATTGGCAGAGGCCTTTGAATTAAAAGAGTCATTACAAGCATTATTACCATTAAAAAATAATCGACAGGTTTCAGAGATTTTCTGGCCTTTAGTTTCAGAGAAATTAGCAGTATTTTCTCCAAGTCTAAATATTCAAACACTTCCTGATAAGTTAAATTCAGAATCTATTTCAGAGGGAAGAGAAGTTCAAATATCCTTATTAGAAGCTATTACTCATGAAGTTAGAACTCCTCTTGCAACAATAAGAACATTGATTAGGTCTCTTTTGAGACGAAATGATATAGCGAAAGAAGTGTTCAATCGATTAAAACAAATTGATTCAGAATGTACTGAGCAAATTGATAGGTTTGGTTTGATATTTAAAGCTGCAGAACTTGAAAGAAAACAATCAAAAAAATCAGGATTGGCAAGAACAGACTTAGGAAATATGCTTCAAACTATGTATCCAGTTTGGAAAAATCAGCTTGAAAGAAGGGGATTAAGACTTTTATTGGAAGTTGCGCCAGATTTGCCACATGTATTAAGTGATCCAGAACAACTAGAATTGATGTTAGGAGGTTTAATTGATCGTAATTCTCGAGGATTGCAAAGTGGTGAAAGCTTATTTTTAGAATTAACCCCTGCAGGACAGCGCTTGAAACTTCAAATATTTGCCAAAAGTCCCAGTGCTCAATGCGATAAAACTTCTCCAAATAATATTAATTCAGATTTAGGAGCTGTTCTAAGTTGGGATCCTGATACTGGAAGCTTGCAATTGAGTCAAGCTGCCACTCAGAGGCTTTTGGCTAGTCTTGGAGGCAGGCTTATCAATAGGAAACAAAAGGGTTTGACAGTCTTTTTCCCTATAGCTGATTCTAGATAGGTCTATTTCTATTACTCATAATGTTGAGGCGTGTGAAGGTTCTTTAGGGCAAGTGCTAAAAGTCACAAATCAGGGTGCTACTTTCAACGTATAAATAGTGCAAGCTGTTTCAAGATTAGACCTATGACAGAATCATTAAAAGGAGCTTTTCCACAAAACATTGGGAGTACAGGTGGTCTTCTAAATGCTGCTGAAAAGGAAGAAAAATATGCTATTACTTGGTCGAGCAAAACTAGTCAAGCTTTTGAGTTGCCCACTGGTGGAGCCGCAATGATGAATGAAGGTGAAAACCTGATGTATTTTGCAAGAAAAGAGCAATGTTTGGCTTTGGGGACTCAATTAAGAGCTTTCAAACCAAGGATAGAGGACTTCAAGATTTATAGAATATTTCCTGGAGGAGATATTGAGTTTCTTCATCCTAAAGATGGTGTTTTTCCTGAGAAAGTCAATGAGGGCAGGGTCTCTACCAATCACAATCCTCGTAGAATAGGAGAGAATCCAAATCCATCTAGTCTTAAGTTCAGCGGTAAAAAAACTTATGACGCTTGAACAAAAACTAAATTAAATTTTTGAAGTACCAAATTTTCTTTGTTCGGCTGCGATGATGCAGTCATGGATAGGACAAAGAGATCACAATTTTTAAAAGAAGCAGCTAACGGAGCAAGCTTTATTCCTCTTGCACATAGTTGGCCTGCTGATTTGGAGACTCCACTTTCTACTTGGTTAAAAGTGGGAAATGGGAATCCACCTGGAGTCTTACTTGAATCAGTTGAGGGAGGCGAAACGCTTGGGAGGTGGAGCGTAGTTGCCACTGATCCTTTATGGGTCGCCACAGTTAAAGGAGATAAATTAACTAGATCTTGGCGAGATGGTAGATCTGAAGAATCCGTAGGAGACCCTTTTATAGCATTAAGGAATTGGTTGGCTTGTTATGAAACTATTCCTTTGCAGAATCTTCCTGCAATTGGTCAGCTTTACGGCATGTGGGGATATGAGCTTATTAAATGGGTAGAGCCTAAAGTTCCTATTTTTAATGAATCAGATCAAGATTTGCCAGATGGGATTTGGATGTTTATGGATAGGGTTTTAATTTTTGATCAAGTAAAACGTTTACTAACAGCAGTTTCATATGGAGATCTAACTAATAATGAAGATCCTGAAAAGGCATTCCAAATAGCTTCTAAACGAATACAAGAGCTAAAAGATTTAATGTCTGCTCCTTTAGATAATATTACGCCTTTAAATTGGACATCTGAAGATTATAAATTTCCTGAAATAACAAAAAATTGGACAAAAGAAGAATTTCAAGAAGCTGTTAAAAATGCCAAGGAATTTATAGCTCAAGGAGACATTTTTCAAATAGTAATAAGTCAAAAATTCAGAGCCTCAGTTTCTCAGAATCCTTTTGATTTGTATAGAAGCTTAAGAATGATTAATCCATCTCCTTTTATGGCTTTTTTTGATTTTGGAGATTGGCAATTAATTGGCTCCAGCCCAGAAGTAATGGTCAAGGCAGAGCCAAGCGATAAAGGCGTTTCTGTTAGTTTGAGGCCAATTGCTGGAACTAGACCCAGAGGTAATAATGCAAATGAAGATATTGAATTGCAGAATGAGCTTTTAGCAGATCCGAAAGAAAGAGCTGAACATGTAATGTTAGTAGATTTAGGACGTAATGATTTAGGACGAGTATGTAAATCCGGAAGTGTTTGTGTAAATGAATTAATGATTATAGAAAAGTATTCGCATGTAATGCATATCGTTAGCGATGTTCAAGGCATTCTTCAATCAGATAAGGATGTTTGGGATTTGTTGATGGCTGCTTTCCCTGCAGGAACAGTAAGTGGTGCTCCAAAGATAAGAGCAATGCAATTGATTAATAAATTTGAAAAGCAGCGAAGAGGTCCATATTCTGGGGTATATGGATCAATGGATTTAAATGGAGCTTTAAATACTGCAATTACCATTCGAACGATGGTGGTCACTCCAGACTCAGATGATGGCTGGACAGTTGAAGTTCAAGCAGGAGCAGGAGTTGTTTCTGATTCAATTCCTCAAAATGAATATCAAGAAACTCTCAATAAAGCTAAAGGGATGCTTGCGGCAGTCGCTTGTATTGAATCAGGAAATAAATAAATATGGAATTATTGTTGAAAGGGTTTGAAGTAGAGCTTTTTACAGGTTTACTAACTGGAGAGCATGTTGGAGTTTCAGCATTAGCCTCTGTCGAGCTTCCTAATTTTGTGAAGGAACCAGACCAAAGGAATGTCGAGTTTATAACTTCTCCAGAAGAAAATTACTCGAAATTAAAAGAAGCTCTGCTTAATCCAAGAAGACAATTAAGAGAATGGTTAAAAGCTAGAAATTTAACCATATTGCCTGGTAGTACTTTAAGTCTTGGAGATAGTAAAAGATTTGAAAGGTCTGATCAATTCAATGCTTACCATGAATTAATAGAAAAAAATTATGGAACTGATGTTGTTACTACTAGTGTTCATATTAATTTAGGTATAAAAGATTTATCTCATTTATTTGCTGCTTTGAGATTGGTTCGTTGTGAGAGCGCTTTGTTTTTAGCATTAAGTGCAAATTCTCCTTTTTTGGATGCCATGCCAACAGGAGTGCATTCTCAGAGATGGATCCAATTCCCTATGACTCCAAAAAATGTTCCATTATTTAGAAATCATGATCATTATGTTCAGTGGATTGAAGAGCAACTTTCAATTGGAACAATGTGGAATGAGCGACATCTTTGGACCTCTGTAAGACCTAATGGTATAAAACGTCCTTATCAGTTAAATCGATTAGAAGTTCGTATTTGTGATTTAATAACCAATTGCGATTTATTGTTAGCAGTAACAGCTTTATTGGAGTTGCGTATCCTTAGCCTTTTTCAGAAAATAGATGAGATGGATCCTCTGAAAGCTAGTAAACTGAGTCTTAATGAATTAGCTGTTTTAAGTAATTTGAACGACCTTGAAGCGGCCAAATTAAGTCTTAATTCATCGCTCAGTCATTGGATTGATGGAAGCAAAATTAAGTGTCGAGATTGGATCAAAGAATTGGTTGAAAGTGTTACACCTTTAGCCCAGGAGATGGGATTGATACATACTCTCGAACCAATTCATGCTGTACTTTGTTCTGGTAATCAAGCTATGCAATGGTTGGATGGATATTCAAAGGGTTCTTCTATTCGTGAATTACTTCAAGCAAGTATGAGTGATATGCAAGCAGAAGAAATTGCTTCTATTGAAAAACAGGTTTAATTTTTCAAATTATGTCAAAGCCAGATATTAAAAACCCATCTTTATTGGACTTAAATAGTTCAACAGATGAGTCTAAGAAAACGGATCAACCATCATTAGCATCTGATGCTGGACGTTTGCTCAAACAACGACTTGAAGTGGTAGAAGATCTTTGGCAGACAGTTTTGCGCAGTGAGTGCCCTACTGCCCAAACTGAGCGGCTTCTTCGACTTAAAGAGTTAAGTCAACCAATAGTTTTTGAAGAAGAACAACCAGTTAATTTTAGTCATGAGATAGCTCAGATTATTAGTGATATGGATTTAGCTGAAGCTATTTCAGCGGCTAGAGCTTTTTCTCTTTACTTTCAATTAGTCAATATTCTTGAACAGAGAATCGAGGAAGATAGTTATCTAGAAACTATGAGCAAAAATAAGCAGACGAGCAACCCATCTGATTTAGATCCTTTTGCCCCTCCACTTGCTAGTCAAACGGCACCAGTGACCTTTAGTGAGTTGTTTCAACGTTTGCGACGATTAAATGTACCTCCTGGTAAGTTAGAAGAACTGTTGAGAGAGTTGGATGTTCGACTTGTTTTTACAGCACATCCAACTGAGATAGTCAGACATACCGTTCGCCATAAACAAACTAGAGTTGCAACTCTCTTGCAGCAGTATCAATCTGAAGGAATTATTTCAAGTCCTGAAAAAGCAAATTTGAGATTACAATTAGAAGAAGAAATTAGGTTGTGGTGGAGAACTGATGAACTCCATCAATTCAAGCCATCTGTTTTAGATGAGGTTGACTACGCCTTACATTATTTTCAACAGGTATTATTTGATGCCATGCCTCAGTTAAGGAGGCGTCTCATATCTGCATTGTCTAATAGTTATTCTGATGTGGAAGTACCTCAAGAAGCTTTTTGTACCTTTGGTTCTTGGGTTGGTTCTGATAGAGATGGTAATCCATCCGTTACTCCTGAGATTACCTGGAGAACTGCTTGTTATCAAAGACAGTTGATGCTTGAAAGATACATATCTTCTGTACAAGACCTGAGAGATCAATTGAGTATCTCTATGCAATGGAGTCAAGTTAGTCCTCCCCTCTTGGAATCTTTGGAAATTGATAGAGTTAGATTTCCTGAGATATACGAAGAAAGAGCTGCTCGCTATCGATTGGAACCATATCGATTAAAACTAAGCTATACATTAGAGCGTTTGAATTTAACCCATCAAAGGAATAAGAAGCTCGCAGAGGGGGGTTGGAAAATCCCTTCAGATCAATCAATTCGTTCAACTAGGCCGTATAATTCAAGTGAGAGCTTTCACTATGAGTCGTTTGATGAGTTTAGGAGTGATTTAGAATTAATTCGTAATAGCTTGGTAAGTTCAAACTTAAGTTGTGAGCAACTTGATACTTTATTGACTCAAGTTCATATTTTCGGTTTCTCATTAGCGAGTCTTGATATTAGACAAGAGAGCAGTAGGCATAGTGATGCAATTGACGAATTGACTACTTATTTAAATCTCCCAACCCCTTATTCAAAGATGGGTGAAGAAGAAAGAATGAAATGGTTGATTGATGAATTGCATACACGTAGACCGCTAATTCCATCATCCGTTGCTTGGTCAGAAAGCACAGAAGAAACTTTTTCTGTTTTTAGAATGCTATATCGCTTACAGCAGGAGTTTGGTAGCCGTATTTGCCGATCCTATGTTATTTCAATGAGTCACACAGCTTCTGATCTTCTAGAAGTACTTTTACTTGCAAAAGAAACTGGACTTGTTGAATTATCAAAGGGTGATGTTCAGTTGTTAGTAGTTCCGTTGTTTGAGACAGTGGAAGATTTGCAACGTGCACCAGCTGTAATGGAATCACTTTTGAAGTTAGAAACATATAGGAATTTCTTGCCTTTTGTCGGTGAGAAAAATCAGCCTCTACAGGAACTGATGCTTGGATATTCAGATAGTAATAAGGACTCTGGTTTTCTTTCCAGTAATTGGGAAATCCATAAAGCTCAAATAGCACTTCAGGATTTGGCTAGTAGACAAGGTATTGCTTTGAGATTATTTCATGGACGTGGAGGATCAGTTGGGAGAGGCGGTGGGCCTGCATATCAAGCAATCCTTGCACAACCTAGTGGTACTTTGCAGGGTCGTATCAAAATCACAGAACAAGGAGAAGTCTTGGCCTCTAAATATAGCTTGCCTGAACTTGCACTTTATAATCTTGAGACTGTTACAACAGCAGTATTGCAAAATAGTTTGGTGACTAATGACCTAGATGCAACACCAGAATGGAATGATTTAATGACTAGATTAGCCGGATGCTCAAGAGAACATTATCGAGCATTGGTACATGAGAATCCAGATCTGGTTGAATTTTTTCAAGAAGTTACCCCTATTGAAGAAATTAGTAAATTACAGATCTCTAGTCGACCTGCACGAAGAAAAACGGGAGCAAAAGATCTTTCAAGTTTGAGAGCTATTCCTTGGGTTTTTGGCTGGACACAAAGTCGCTTTTTGTTACCTAGTTGGTTTGGAGTAGGGACTGCTTTATCGAAAGAATTAGAAGAAGATCCCGAATCAATTGTACTTTTAAAGGTTTTACATCAACGTTGGCCGTTTTTTAGGATGTTAATATCGAAGGTAGAGATGACTTTGTCAAAAGTAGATTTAGAGGTAGCTAATCACTATGTAGTCAGTCTTGGTAGTAATAAGAACCGTGATGCTTTTAAGAATATTTTTGAAATAATTTCATCAGAATATTATTTGACCAAACGATTAGTTCTTGAAATTACTGGAAGGACTCGTTTGTTAAGTGAAGATCCTGCATTACAGTTGTCCGTAGACTTGCGTAATAAGACGATAGTCCCATTAGGTTTTTTACAAGTTGCTTTGTTAAGTCGATTAAGAGATCAAAATCGACAACCTCCAATGAGGGAATCAATTTCCTCTGAGCAACAAACCACTCGAACCTATAGTCGAAGTGAATTATTACGAGGTGCTTTGTTGACTATTAATGGGATAGCAGCAGGTATGCGTAATACAGGATAGATTTTGCTTAGTTTTCCTCACCGATATTCAAAAGCTCCTGACTTACCCAGTGGCTTGATTCTTAAAGACAAGGAGATTCCTTCTCCTGAAGTACTGAATAAATTACTTGCCCGTTGTAATTTAGAAACGCATCCACCAAAGCTATTGGCCTTGGCATTAAAGAGAAGTGATTGTCACCTTAGTATTTTTGAAGAGTGTAGTAAAAAATTGTATGGATTTGTTCGTGTAACAAGTGATCAGGGTCTGAATGCAAATCTTTGGGATCTTTCTGCTGAACCTGGAAAATCACAAGATTTATTGATTTCTATTTTGGTTCATCGTGTTCTTAAGGTGATTAGACAAGATCTGCCTGGTTGCAGCATTTCAATTGCGGCTCCTTCTATTGCAATCAAAGCATTACAACAAAATGGATTTATATTAGACCCCGGTGGAATTAGGACGATGGGTTTCAGGGTTTAATTTGTAATTATTACTTACGAGCATGGAGGGACTCGAACCCCCGACTCTCAGAACCGGAATCTGATGCTCTATCCAACTGAGCTACATGCCCCAATTCACTTTCACTTGAAATGAGGTCAATTGTTAGATACCCCATTAATATTATTTTAGCTAACAATCTCTAGGGGAAAGATTCGGCTTCATCAACTACAACTGCAGCACTTTCGTAATTATCGACGGTTTCAACTGGGGTTGACCGAGAATCGGACATTGATTATTGGGTCAAATGGTATAGGAAAATCGAATCTCCTGGAGGCAGTTGAATTAATTGGGACCTTACGATCACATCGCTCCAGTAGAGACCAGGATCTTATCTTTTGGAATGAGAAGAGCTCTATTATTTCGGCTATTACTTCTGATGAAGATAAATTATTATTAGAACTTAGGAATCGTGGAGGCCGCAAAGCATTTCGCAATGACAAGCTTCTTACTAGACAATTGGATCTTATTGGACCTTTAAGATGCGTTTGTTTTAGTGCTTTAGATCTGAATTTAGTGAGAGGTGAACCATCTCTTCGTCGTAATTGGTTAGATAGGGTGGTGCAACAACTTGAGCCCGTTTACTCAGACTTAATAAGTAGATTTAGTAAGTTATTACGTCAAAGGAGTCAGGTGTGGCATCAATTAAAGAATGTCTCTTCTAAGGATCGAGAAGATCTTTTGGATGCTTTAGATGTTCAAATGGCTTTGATTAGCACAAGAATTCATCGACGTCGTAGCCGAGCCTTGAGACATTTGCAACCTTTGGCAGATTTATGGCAAAGAAGATTAAGTCACAATAAGGAAAGTTTACAAATTGATTATTTGTCGGGGAGTCATTTAGAGGGAGAAGATGATGAGTTGTCCTGCAGATTATTAATAGAAAAGCAATTGCTCGCACAACGAATCGATGAAGAAAAATTGGGAAATTGTCGCATTGGCCCACATCGTGATGAGGTTAGATTTTTATTAAATGGGATGCCTGCAAGACGTTTTGGATCAGCCGGTCAGCAAAGAACTCTTGTTTTGGCATTAAAGATGGCTGAATTAGAATTACTCGGACAAATTTTTGGAGATCTACCAATATTATTGTTAGATGACGTTCTTGCAGAGTTAGATAAACACCGTCAATTATTGCTTCTAGAAGCAGTTGGGGATAATTATCAATGTTTAATCACTGCGACTCATCTAGAAGCATTTGATGGTCAATGGGAAAAAAATTCGCAAGTTATGGAATTAAAATCTCTTAAATAACAACCTGAATTCAGCTAATGTAGTTAACTATTTCATTATGATCATGGAGCACTGTTTATCTTATTTGCATCCTCAACCTGGAGGGAGCTCTAGTCAAATCCAAGAGCTTTCTAAATCAATTGCTTCTTCACCTCAAAATATGATAGGTAAGCATTGCATTCTTGAACTTTATGAGTGCAATAAAAATAAGCTAAATGACGAAGCTTTTATTAGAACAACTATTACGTCATCAGCAAAACTTGCTGGAGCAACATTAATTAATTTAATTACTCATAGATTTACACCACAAGGGATTACAGGTTTAGCGCTTCTTGCTGAATCACATATATCACTACATTCATGGCCAGAGATTTCTTATGGAGCTATTGATATTTTTACTTGTGGTAAACATACTGACCCCCAACTTGCTTGTGAGAACTTTATAAAGGAGTTCGAAGCAAAGAAATTTTCTTTAAGAAACCTGCAAAGAAATACACCTAGGGAATTAGTAAAAATAATAAGAAAACCTAATCTAAAATAATTTAAAGTTAATAAATTTAATGTATTTTTATAATTCTTTTTTCCTATTTAGCTTTCCACTAACTAATCCTTCTAGGTCCAAGCTTACTGAAGTAAATCCTATGGAAATAAAGTATTTCACAACCTCCTCATTCAATTCTACATTCTGTATAAAACTTTGAATTTCTCCAGAAGGCAATTCAATTCTTGCTCCTAGTCCTTGGACTCTGACTCTGACTTTTTTAAAACCTTTAGAAATTAACAATTTTTCTGCTTTGGCTATTTGTTGCAAACGCTTTGAACTAATAACTTCTCCATAAGGGATTCTAGAAGCTAGGCATGGCTGTGCTGGTTTATCCCACCATGGAAAACCTAAAGATTTTGAGATTTCGCGCACTGTGGATTTTGAAATCTTTAGCTCAGCTAGAGGCGAGATGACCCCCGCGAGTTTTGCTGCTTTAATACCTGGACGATAATCATTTAGATCATCATGATTCACACCATCAACCACTTGCGTTCCTTTAGATAATGCGGCTATTTGTTGAAGGTGGTTATGTAGTTCTTGTTTGCAAGTAAAACAGCGGTTTTCTGGATTGTTGAAATAATTGGGATTATTAATTTCATTTGTTAGACATTCTTCGTAATTAATTCCAATCCAATTAGCTTGCTGTCGAGCTTCTTGGCGTAAATGTGGGGCAAGTGATTCTGAGATCCCCGTTATTGCTAAAGCATTCTGACCTAATTGTTCTGAAGCAATAGCAGCAACCAGTGTGCTATCTACTCCGCCAGAATATGCAATACAGACTTTATTGAGGCTTCTAATAAAATCTCTTAATTGCTTTAATTGGTTTGATTGGGGTTGATCCAATTGTTCGCTTTGAGGGAATTCCACTTCTTTAGGATTTTGTGTGAAGACTATCTTCATTGATAGATGTGGTTAAGCTCTAGGAGAATTGCATCCTTCTATGGATTCAAATACAGAAGAAAAAAACATAACTTTCAAGAAGGAGAGTACTCGCTCTTCTAGAAGTAAAGGTATTGGAATAGTTACGGCAAGTGATAGTCAAGAGAGAAATCGTGGGCAATTACATATCTATGATGGAGATGGAAAGGGTAAAAGCCAAGCCGCTTTAGGAGTGGTATTAAGGACAATTGGCCTAGGAATTTGTGAGAAAAAGCAAACAAGAGTACTCTTACTTCGTTTTTTGAAAGGACCTGAACGTTCATATGATGAAGATCCTGCAATAGATGCATTGCAGCAAGGTTTTCCTCATCTAATTGATCATGTGCGGACTGGCAGGGCAGATTTTTTTACAGCAGAACAATCAACAAAATTTGATATCCAAGAGGCAAGTAGAGGATGGGATATTGCTAAAGGAGCAATAGCAAGCTCTCTTTATTCAGTAGTAGTGCTTGATGAGCTTAATCCTGTTTTAGATCTTTCTTTATTACCTGTTGATGATGTAGTACAGACTCTTAAAGATAGGCCAGATGGTATGGAAATAATTGTTACTGGTAGGGGATCACCTTCGGAATTGATTGAAATTGCCCAGTTACACTCTGAAATGAAGGCCCATCGAGGTCCTGGCATTAATGACAATATCTCTATTCCACCGAATTTAGGAGGAATAGAGATATACACAGGAGAGGGCAAGGGGAAATCAACTAGTGCTCTTGGAAAAGCTTTGCAAGCAATTGGTCGTGGTATTAGTCAGGATAAAAGTCACCGAGTTTTGATACTACAGTGGCTGAAAGGTGGAACAGGTTATACAGAAGATGCTGCCATTGCTGCTTTGCGTGAGATCTATCCTCATTTAGTTGATCATTTAAGATCTGGTCGTGATGCAATAGTTTGGCGAGGACAACAACAACCAATTGATTATGTTGAAGCTGAACGGGCATGGGAAATCGCAAGTGCGGCAATTTCCAGCGGTTTATATAAGACGGTAATTTTAGATGAACTTAACCCAACAATAGATTTAGAGCTTCTTCCAGTAGAACCAATAATTCAAACTTTGTTGAGAAAACCTTCTGAAACAGAAGTTATAATAACTGGAAGGTGTAAAAATCAACCTGCTTATTTTGACTTAGCAAGTGTACATTCAGAGATGTTATGTCATAAGCATTATGCAGAAAAAGGAATTGACTTGAAACGCGGAGTAGACTATTAATTATTTATTTAAGGTATTAATTTATTCCACGCATCGATGCCTCCACTAACATTTATCCCTGTAATTCCATAGGATTTAAGTTTCAATATAGCTTTTAGGGATCGCTTCCCTGTTTTGCAGTGAACATATAAAACTTTCCCTTTAATAATTTCTTTTATCTTATTAATAGCAGAACCATCCTCTATCATTTTTAGAGGGAAAGATTTTGCAATTCCAATAGATTGCAATTCGGATTCATTGGTATTCCTTACATCAATTAAAATTATTTCTTTAGGTTTTATTTTGATTAATGATTTTAAATCTTTCACACTAATACTTCTAATTGATTTTTGTTGATTTTGCAGATCTTCATTAAAACAGAAGCCTTTATATTCATTGAGTTGGTGAATATCCTTATTCTCGTTATTAGCTTGAACTTTTAACTCTTTAAATTTCATTGATAAAGCATTAAAAATTAATAACCTTCCATCTAATGTATTGCCATTAAGTGTAATTATTTTTATGACTTCAGTCGCTTGAATTAATCCAATTATCCCAGGTAGTACTCCTAATACGCCGCCTTCTGTGCAACTCGGGAGCAATTCACTAGGTGGAGGCTCAGGGATTAAATCTCTTAAATTAGGGCTTGAATCAGTCAGATTGAAAACTGTTGCGTGCCCTTCAAATCCTGCAATAGATCCATAGATATTTGGCTTTTTTAGAATTATACAAGCATCATTTATTAAGAATCTACTAGGAAAATTATCTGTACAATCACATACAACATCATATGATCTTATAATATCTAAAGCATTAGACTTTCTGAGAATAGTATTATAAATATCGATCTTACAATATTGATTGATTTCCATAATTTTAGCCTTAGCAGAATCAACCTTTGGTTGGCCGATGGAGTTAGAACTATGAATAATTTGTCTATGAAGATTAGAATTTTCAACTAAATCAAAATCAACTATTCCAATTCTGCCTATACCTGCGGCAGCAAGATAAAGCAATACAGGGGAGCCAAGACCGCCAGTACCTATACAAAGAACTGAACTAGATTTCATCAACTTTTGACCATTCAGGCCAATTTCGGGTAAGGAGATATGTCTTGCATATCGAGCAATTTCGTCTTCATGAAATTCAGAATTCTGAGGACCTTTTTCTTTCATGGATGAAATACTCATACTTTAATTATATTTTTCCCTTCTGAAAAAGTAACTCTAATTTCCTTAAATTGTTGATTATTTGTTATCCACCAAGCTCTAATGTTAGCGTTCTTATCCATGATCAGCATTAAATTTAAATTGAAACTTAGATCAAGATCAAGCTTTGATGGTATTGCTTCACTATTTGGATGGGAATGAGCAATTCCCAATACTTTTAACTTATTAGATCTAGCCCATTTTTGAGCTAAAATTTGTTCTCGAGGATCAATAGAAAATCTGTTTCTTTTGGAAAGATTTAGTATATTTTTTTCTTGAGCTTGAAAACGATTAAAAAGGCCTTGTTCCCATCTGTTCATGCATGGCCAAATAGTATGAATTTTTAATTGAGTTTCTGCTTTCTTCTGACAATTTTCTTCTTGGCCAATCAAGATCGCACATCCTTCATCTGGAATTGAGGCAAGAAGTGTTTTCGACAAAACATAAGAAGTCTTTCCGCATAGTTCAATAATAGTGGGTATTTTCATGAGGAATTCATATAAGTTCGGGATCCTCTCTATCCGGGTTCGGCATTATCTGTATTTTCACACTGGCATTCAAAAGATTAGTTCGATAGGC
>CETG01036518.1_pt1 | contig 18096 bp, 21 predicted proteins | sample 361471 | NCBI WGS metagenome assembly CETG01 (sample SAMEA2622696, study PRJEB7988) | marine metagenome | isolation source: saline water (ENVO:00002010), including | reverse complement strand
GTATTCTCATTAATAGTTTTATATTTAAGATTTTTTGACTTATGAAATTAAATAAATTTATATGAAACAAATAGAAAACATTTCAATTAACGAATTAACTCATTTAATTAAATCTGCTTTTATTAATTCTAAAGTTAGTGCTTTAAATGCTGGAATTGTAGCTAATGCATTAGTAAAGGCTGAAATTGATGGTAAGATTGGACATGGTATTTCGAGGGTAGTAAGTTATGCATGTCAATCAAAAGTAGGAAAAGTAAATGGATTTGCTAAACCAGTAGAAAAGAAGTTGAAGCCAAGTGTTATCTCTATTAATGCGTGTAATGGTTTTGCATATCCAGCAATGGATAAATTATTACTAACACTACCAAAATTAGCCAAGTCACAAGGTATTGCATTGGGTGGCATTTATAAATCACATCATTTTGGAGTTGCTGGGCATATCGCTGAGACAGCAGCAAAAAATGGCATGATATCTATTGTTTTAGGAAATACTCCTTCTGCAATAGCTCCCTGGAATGGGAGCAAAGCACTTTTTGGTACTAATCCATTAGCATTCGGTTCGCCGACTGAAAATGGTGATCATTTAATAATTGATCTAGCTGTTTCTGAGGTTGCAAGAGGAAAAATTCTTAATGCTTCTCTAAAAAATGAAAAGATACCATTTGGTTGGGCTATTGATAAAGAGGGTAAAGACACAGATAATCCACATGAAGCTTTAAACGGAACAATGCTTCCATTTGGCGGTGCAAAAGGAGCTGCTATCGCTTTAATGATAGAATTATTATCATCTGCTTTGGTTGGAGCAAACTTCGCTTTTGAAGCTAACTCTTTTTTAGATGCAAATGGAAACCCTCCTAATGTTGGGCAAATTTTAATAATGATAGACCCTGCCTCTTTTGTAACAAAACTTTCATATGTAAATAGAGTGGGCGAAATGATTAAAGCTATCGGTGATCAAGAAAATACCTATATTCCTGGCTCAAATAGATTTTTACTTAGAGATAAAGCAAAAAAAGAAGGTTTAAATGTTAGTTCTGAAATAATTAAAGAAATTTCTAATTTGTGTTAATTTAAATCCTCTTCAATTATTGACATCTCAAGATGAAAAGTGGTTTCTCCTTCCTCAGTGTCTTTAAAAACAATTCCAAAGAATTCATTGTTTATATGGAATTCTGCTGAGTCTTCTGTTTTATCAGCTCTTGGTATTATTAAAATATTATTATTTTTAAATGTATTTCTTAGGTATATTTGTAATTTATTAATTTCTTCTCTATTCATAATATATCCTTTTGATTTAAATCTAATGAATTATTTTAGGGATTTTTTCAGTTTGTAATAAAACTTTTGACAAATCTTTGGAAGTATAAATTGTTTTTTTATTTTTGATTATTGAATACTCAAATCCATTCGAAACTTTTTTTTTATGAATTTCTAACACTGCACATTCAAATGAACTTCTAAAGACAGAAAATATTGCTGAGCTATTATTATGATCTAGTGCATAATCTTTCCATACACCTTTGGATACATTTCTAGAATATATATCTAAAATTGAAGCAAGTTCATTTTTTAAAAAATATATCTTTTTTAGACTTGATTTGTTATGTCTAAAATCATTAATTTTTTTTATCTTAATTATAGTCATTATGCACTGAATTAAATAATATTTTTAATAAATAATATTTATATATAGATTATTTGGTCAACTTAAATTTTTTATTTTTTAAAAGCAATATTTGATTTTCTACACCTTACAGAGTATTAATTACAAACGTATTTTTAAATATTTAGGTTATTTTATGTCTGAAGAAATAATTTCTGAAATCGAAGAAGATCTTCAAAAAGAGAGATTAAAGAAATATTGGAAAATTTATGGCAAGTATATATATTCACTGACTATTCTAATTATTTTAACTGTTGGAGGTTGGCAATTATACCAATACAATGAAAAAAGAAAAAATATTGAGGCTTCAAATATTTTTCTTAAAATACTTGAAGTATCAAAAGTAGATACTTTAAAAGCAATAAATGAAATTGATAAAATTAAAAAGTTACCAAGAGGATATGAACTTTTAATCAAGTTTCAGAAATTTAATTTATTGGTCAACAACCAACAAATATCTGAAGCAGTTGTTTTATTGGAGGAAATTTATTCAGATAATAATATAGACCAAAACTATAGAGATCTAGCTCTAATTTTAAGTGTTATGTATCTAAATAATAAAGATCATTCACTAGAATATATAGAAAAAATATTAAATAATAACTATTATTCGAATATAGCTAAAGAATTGAAGGCTTATGTCTTTTTCGAAAATGGTAGGATCAAAGATTCACAAAATATTTTACAAAATTTATTAGCAGAACCATTTTTGAGTCAAATTAGTAAAGATAGGATTACAAATATTTTAAAAACATTTGAAAATAGCTAAAGTGTTTAATTTCTTTTTAAAAATATTTTTAATTCTATTACTTTATGCCTGTTCAGATAAATCACTGGTAATATCTGAAGATAGGGATGAAGTTTTTCCTAATGATCAAATACTGATTATTGATGATGATGCAGCAAATGAAAATTTTGATCTTGGAACTGAAATTAATAATACTAGCTTCACTCATTTAGGGTTTAATCAAAAACGATCTGGGGGCCATCTTTCAGGACCAAAAAATAAATTAGAAAAAATATGGTCAAAAGATATTGGCAAAGGAACAAATAAATATTCACCATTAATGCCAAATTTGGTAGGTGAAGACAAATTTATATATGCTATGGATACCTTGGGTCTATTAACCTCATTTGATTTGAGTAATAGAAAAGTGGTTTGGCAAAAACAAATTGGAACTAGAGAGACTACTTACACAGCTAACCCAGGGGGTTTGTCTCTATTTCAAAATACTTTATATGCGCATTTAGGTGGTCTTAATTTAGTTGCTTTGAATGCATTTACAGGAGAAATTTTATGGGAAAAAAACTTTCAAATGCCAATAGTAAGTGGTCCTACTTCAAATAAAAGAGGAGTGTTTATAACCTTAATAGATGGTACATTAAAATTTTTAAAAGATGCAAATGGAGAATTAATTTGGGAGAGAAAAGTAATTTCTAAAGTTGATGATGTTATGAGTACTGCATCCATATCTTTGAGTGAGGAAATAACAATTGTTCCAGAGTTTGGGGGGGTATTTTCAGTATTAAGCCTAGAAGATGGTTCTTATTTATGGGAAGATAATTTAGCCTTATTATCACCTAAAACTGCAATAGAGAAAATGTCATCTATTAAGGCTGAACCTTCTATTTCTAATAAAACTTTTTTTGTGATTGCTCAAAATGGCAGGCTAGCTTCATATAATTTGATTAACAATAAAATGATCTGGGAGCAGGAGATAAGTGGTAGTCAAATAATTTGGATTGCAGGTAGTTCTATTTTTGTTATTTCTGATAATGCTGAATTGATTTGTTTAAGAAAAGCTGATGGTGCTATAAGGTGGATAACAAACTTGCCAGGAAAAATTGATGAAAATTTATTACAACATAAAAAATTTATCCCTCATTTTGGTCCAGTTATTGGGTCAGATAAGATTTATGTTGCAGGCTCAGATAAGAAACTTAGAATTTTTAACTACAAAGATGGAAAATTAATTGAAGAAAAGAAGTTTTCTAGTGGTTTATCGAAGCCTCCAATAATAATTAATTCCATTCTGTATATTTTAGATGACAATGCTAGATTATTTGCATTTAAATAATTTTGAAAACAATGTTGAATATTGTAATTGTTGGTAGACCAAACGTGGGTAAATCTACCCTATTTAATAGACTTGCAAAAAAAAACATATCTATTGTTTCAGAGGTTATTGGTACTACAAGAGACTATAGAGAATTTGAAACTTCAATTGCAGATTTAAAATTTAAAGTTACAGACCTTGCTGGTTTTGAATTTAATTTTAAAGATGAGTTAATTAATAGTATTAATGACATGATTTATGGGCAAATAGAAAAATCTAATTTGATCATTATGATGTTTGATGCGAGTGTTGGTATTACTTCTGATGACATACTGATTTCTAAATTTTTAAAGAAAAAAAAGAAAATTGTTATTTTATTGGGAAATAAATCAGAGAAAATAAATTCAAAATATAATGTTTCGGAAGGATGGTCACTGGGATTTGGTGATCCTATTCCATTCTCAGCTGTACACGGAAATGGTATTGATGAATTATATGAAAGAATAAAAATTGAAACAAACAGAAATTTTACAGTTGATAAAAATAAAGAAAATAATTTCACTCAAAAATCATCAATTAAGATTGCACTCATTGGAAAACCTAATACAGGAAAATCTACTTTAGTAAATAAGTTACTTGGCTACGACAGGATGATTACATCCTCATTAAGTGGTACAACACATGATGCAATAGATATCAATATTGTTTGGGGGAATAATAATTTTACTTTTATAGATACAGCTGGAATGAGAAAAAAATCTAAAATACAAGAGGGATTAGAGTATAAATTTGTAGGATCTTCTTTACGAGCAATTAAACTTACAAATATAGCTGTACTTGTTTTAGACAGCACTGAAAAACTAAATAAACAAGATTTATCAATAGCACGTTGGGTAATAGAGGAGGGAAGAGCTTTGATTTTGTGCTTAAACAAATGGGACTTAATTAATGAAAAACAAAAAACATTTAATGATTTTTTAATGCGTTTAAAAAGGTCATTGCCAGAAATGGAGCATTCTAAAATACTAAAAACAAGTGGCAGGTTGGGCTTGGGAATTAATGATATTTTTGAAGTTTCAACTAGAGTTTTCAAACAGTGGAACATAAGATTACAAACAAGCGCTTTAAACAATTGGTTCGTTAGAGTTTTACAAGAACATCCCCCGCCATTAGTAAATGGAAGAAGGATAAAATTACAATACATATCCCAAGTTAAATCAAGGCCACCAACATTTGTGATCTTTTGTAATAATCCAGATGGTCTTCCAAGTTCTTACAGTAGGTATCTGAAATCAAAACTTAGAGAAAATTTTGGTTTTGATGGGGTCCCGCTGAGAATAAATTTAAGAAAAAAGAAAAACCCATATGTTTAATATTTAAAACTCACTATACTTTATTCTTACTCCATTTTGCCTAAAATCTTTATCGCAAATTCTTAATATGTCTTCTCCAACTTCAATTGGATCTTTTAGAGTATCTGGATCTTCACCTGGATAAGCCTTTGCGCGCATTTGAGTTTTTGTTGCTCCAGGATCATATAAATTAATTGCTAGGTTAGTTTCTTTCATCTCAGATGACCAAGCTCTAATCATACTATCAAGACCTGCTTTGGTTATTGCGTATGCTCCCCAAAAAGGTCTAAAACCCTCTGAGGCTCCAGAGGTAATAAAAATAGCCTTACCATTTTTACTCTTTAAAAGTAAACTCTCAAAATACTTAATCAATAACCAATTAGCTGATAAATTGACATTTAAGCTTATTTGCCAATCTTTTTCTGACAAATGTGATAATGGTGTTAGATTATGTAAGAAAGCAGCATTAGAGATTAAGATATCAAGTTTTCCCCACCTTTGTTTTACTTCTTTTGAAATATCATAAAGCCTATTTAAATCTCTTAAATCAAATTGAATATAAGTTGAACTCCCTCCAAATGATTTAATATCGTCACTTAATTCCTCAAGTGCTCCAATGGTTCTGCCAATTAAAATAACATGTATTTTCTTCTTTGCTAATGCTAAAGATACTGCTTTGCCAATACCTCTAGTAGCGCCTGTAATTAGAGCAATTCTATTATCATTTGTCATAAAAAAAAGTTCCTTAATACTAAATTGTAATTTCACTAAACAAGTATGAACTCTGGACTTAGGTTCATTATAAATTTATTCTTATAAAACAAATTTTCAAACTCCTTTTGCCTTCTTGATAAAGTTAGCTAAAGCTTAATTAAATCATATAACTTTCAATTTTTAATTAAAAATGAAATACATTACACACTTTATAAATTTGACAATTGATTATTTTAATTTTTAAGCAACATATCATTTTTAAAGTAATCAAGCTTTTCGACTGGTAAAATTGGTAAAATCAATTTAGAGAATGAATAACCTATTTTTACTGAATATGTGTCATTTAAAGTTAATGGTAATTTATCAACATCTTCAATTAAATAAATAATAAAAATAAAAACTAAGCATAATAAAATAACACCTCTAACCAGACCAAAAAATGCACCTAAAATATGGTCAAAAAGATTTGAGTATTTAAGAACTAAAGGGTATATGAAAATTCTATTCAGAATGGATAAAATTATTACAGAAATGACAAATGGTGTGAGCCAGCTAATTAAATTAGCTAAAACTTCAATTTGAATAAAATTTTTTGAATAGCTAATAACGTATTTGAATAATATATTTGATAGATAATAAGAAATTATCCAAATCGTAATAGTTAAAAATTCTTTTAAAAATCCGCGCCAAGTCGATGCTAAAATAGAAAGCAAAATTACTAGAAGAGAAATAAGATCAACAATTTTTATTTCTCCAAAAATCATTTTGACTTACTCGAAAGATTATATTTAGTATTAATAAATTCATTTATAGTCTTATTTTTACTTTTTCTAAGATCTTGTTTATTACCATGCCAAACTATTTTTCCTTCATTTATCATAGCAACTTTATCTGCTATTTGTTTAATGCTATCTAAGTCATGAGTTATTGTAATAGAAGTGCAACCAAGTCTTTTAACATTATCAACAATCAAATTATTAATTTTATTTCCTGTAACCGGATCCAAGCCAGAAGTAGGCTCATCAAATATAAGTATTTCTGGTTCATCAATTATTGCTCTTGCAATAGCAACTCTTTTTTGCATTCCTCCTGATAGTTGAGATGGAAATTGATACATTATTGAATTAGAAAGTCCTACCTGATGAAGTGAATGTTCAACTTTCTCTTTTATTTTTCTTAATTTATAAATGTTATTTTGATTTAATTTGAATGAAATATTTTCCCATACTTTTAATGAATCAAAAAGAGCATTTCCTTGGAATGTAACCCCAAAACTTTTAAGGATTGATTCTTGTTGCTCCCTTTTTAATAAAAATATATCTTTACTTTTAATGATAATTTTACCTTGGCTTGGCTTTAAAATACCAAGCATGCATTTTATTAAAAGTGACTTTCCTGACCCTGATCTTCCAATAATTACTAAAGACTCACCTTTAATGATTTTGAGATTAATACCTTCAAGTAGATTCTTATTATTAATACTTTTTGACAAATCAATGATTTTAATAATTGATTTCACTTTAGTTACCAAAAAAAGTAGAGGTAATAATATAATTTGAAATTAAAATAAAAATTGACGACATTACAACGGCATTTGTTGTAGCTTTACCTACCCCTCTTGCCCCCTGTCCACAATTAAATCCTTGATAGCATCCAACTAATGTAATTATGAAACCAAAAACTGCAGCTTTTACTAGTCCTTGAATAACGTCAATTGTTTCTAAATATTCTAGTGTTCTATCTATATATATAGAAGAGTTAAAGCCCAATTGATATACTCCAATGACCCATCCACCCATAATGCCAATAATATCTCCTATTAATACAAGAAGTGGTAAACAAAAAATTCCTGACAAAATTCTTGGAACTACTAAATACTGAATTGGTCTTGTAGACATTATATATAAGGCATCTATTTGCTCTGACACTTTCATTGTTCCAATCTCAGCGGCAATAGATGCCCCAACTCTGCCTGCGACCATTAGACCAGCTAAGACAGGTCCCAATTCTCTAGTTACTGAAAGTACAACTATTGTAGCAACTGTATCTTCAGCCCCCAACCGTGCAAAGCCAGTATAAGACTGGATAGCTAAAACCATACCAGAAAAAATTGCAGTTAAACCAACTACAGGTAATGATAAATACCCAATTTCAAAAATTTGTCTTAAAAATTGATTTATAAAAAAAGGTTTTTTAAATAACCAGTAAAAAAAATCGAAAGAAAAAATTATCAATTTACCAATATCTGATAATGAAACTAAAGTAAATTTTCCTAGTCTTTTAATAAGATTTATCACTGTGCATAAATTTGTAATTTAAAAGTTTATCTTATGTACACCTTTTTTAATCTATTGCTAAATGAGGTCATAATTTCATAAGGTATAGTTGAGCAATCTTTTGCCATTTTTTTAATACTATATTCATTATCTATTAAAGGTATATGATTAGTATTTTCTAAGATTTTATTTGGTATTTGTGAAAAATCAACAACAATAGTATCCATAGATACTCGTCCGAGAATGGGTATTTTGAAACTTCCAACTTGAAGTTTTTTCCTATTATTAATACACCTTTTTAAACCATCTGCATATCCTAAACCTAAGATGCCAAGTTTTGTTTTTTTTGTTACTTTATAAATTGCGTCATAACCAACAGTCTCTCCAATGTTTGGGTTTCTTACTTGTAAAATAGGAGCGTACAAACTAATTGTTTCATGTAAACTTATATTTTTATTATTTACATATCCATAGAGCGCTATGCCTGGTCTAGAAACTTCATTTTTTAATCTGTCACTAAGAAATATACCATGTGAATTTGATAAACTTCTATTTATATTGGGATAGTATTCATTAAAACTTTTAAAAGAGTTCAACTGAAGCTTATTAAGCTTAGAATTTTTATTATCAGAACATACAAAATGGGATAAAATTAAAATGAGTTTTTTATGATTTAGTCTTTTACTTTCCATAAGTTCTTTTGCTTCTTTAACAGAAAGACCAAGTCTGTTCATACCAGTATCAATATGTATCATATAAGGAATATTATCTTTTGATGCTTGAATTACTTGTTCAACAGTATTGCAAACCGGTACTAAACTATTTCTTTTCCATAATGAAACAGATGGATATAAATAACCATCAAATATAGCAATTGTTTTGGACTTTGGAATATGTTTCCGTAACTCTAAGCCCTCTTCTAATTTTGCTACAAAAAAAAAATTACAACCAGATTTTAATAGAGTTCGACCAACTTCACTCATACCACAACCATAAGCATCAGCTTTTACTACAGCACCAGCAATGCCAGGCTTACAAAGCTTTGATAGAAATAAATAATTTTTAGATATTTTATTTAGATCAATTTTAAGAACAGTATTTCCTTTCTTAAAATTTTTATTACAAGACAACAAATTAAAACCCTTCAGGAATATTGTCATTGCGAATTAAATTTCCAAATTTAGTAATTCTATCAGTAAAAGATAAATTTATTGTTCCAATTGGTCCATGTCTTTGTTTTGCAATAATGACTTGAGCTTGTCCATGAACTTTTTCTAAGTAAGATTTCCAATTTTGAAATCTTTCATTATGTTGCTCTTCAGTTTCACCACTCTTTCTGATTGGCTCCATTTTATCAAGGTAGTAATCTTCTCTAAAAACAAACATAACTACGTCTGCATCTTGTTCAATTGAACCAGACTCTCTTAAATCTGCTAGATTTGGTCTTTTATCCTCTCTTTGCTCAACTGCTCTGCTTAGCTGTGATAATGCTATTACTGGTATGTTTAATTCTTTTGCAATAGCTTTTAATCCTCTAGTAATAGCTGATAATTCCTGGACTCTATTTTCATTATTTTTATTTTGTCCCATTATCAATTGAATATAGTCTACTACTATCAAACCTAAGTTACCATTTAGTTGTCTCTTTAATCTTCTTGATCTACTTGCAATTTGGGCAATAGATATTGCTGGGGTCTCATCAATATAAAATGGTGCTTCATAAATACTAGTATTAGCTTTAATTAATTTACTGTAAGCACTTTCATTTAAGTTTTTACCAGTTCTTAGATGTTCTGAGTCAATGTTTGATCTTTCAGATAGAATTCTTGTAGCCAATTGAACTGAAGACATTTCCAATGAAAAAAATAATACAGGGCTGGGTTTAATTTTATTATCTGGTGATGCAACATGAAAAGCAATATTTGTAGCTAATGCAGTTTTGCCCATACCAGGTCTTCCTGCTATAATCAGTAGATCTGATGCATGTAATCCACCAAGTTTTGAATTTAAATCAATTAGTCCAGTATCTAATCCAGATAAGTTGCCGTCATGTTTTAAAGTTGTATCTATTTGTTTTAAAGTATTAGTAAGAATAGTTTCAAAATTTTTGGGCCCTTGTTCTAAAAGTCCATTTTCAGCGAGTCCATAAAGTTTGCTTTCTGCTTGCTCTATTTGTTTTTCAGAAACATCTTCAATCCTAAGATCAGATGCGTCATTTATCATTTCTGAACCAATTCTAATTAATTCTCTTCTAAAAAAACACTCTTTGATCTCTAGAGCATAGTCTTTTATAGCTGAAAAATTTCCCACACCATCTATTAAGTTCTGAAGATAGTTTCTATTGCTTTCAAGTTCTGAAAAATTAATTTCATCCTCGGTAAAGAATGCTTTTAGAGTTATTGGACTTGCAAGCTGTCCTCTGTTTATTAGCTTACTGCAGGATGAAAAAATTTTTTTATGTAGAGGATCATAAAAATGGTTCTCCCTAATACTTTCTGAAATTTTGTCAAATGATTCATTATCATATAGTATTGATCCTAAAACATTTTGCTCAGCCTCAATATTTTGAGGCAATTCTTTGTTATTTGTTAAAGTTTTTTCAATACTACGATTGTTCAAAATTTTTGGAATATCTGTATTCATCTTTTTAAGATATATTAATTTGAATCTATAAAATAGATAAAATTTAATAAATTTAATTGTTAATATTGGTAATTATGGTAATTCGATAAAGCTAATTTACATTATGAATTATAAATTTTATTTGAAAAACCTAATAATAAATTTTAACTTAATAATTTTGAATTAAAAAAATTTTACTTTTCTGTAGATTTATCTTTTATATCATCAGCAATTTTATCATTTTTGAATTCATCAGAAGATATATTTTTTAAACTAGATTTAAGATCTAAATCTTCATTTGTACTATTCATATTTATATTTTCAGGGCTAATATTATTATCGTCATTTTCTTCTTTGCTTTCAACAACGGCCTTTCCCGTTTTATCTTGAATTAAAGCTTCTTCTTCAGTTCTAGCTACATTCAATTTAATATCTTTGCTTACTTCTGGATGAAGTTTAATTTCTACGTTATAAATGCCTAAATCTTTGATAGTTTTGTCTAAAATAATTTGTTTATGTGTAATTGAATAATCTTTATTTTGAAGAAGTTTTGAAATATCTCTAGTGCTTACAGAACCATATAACAGACCAGTTTCAGATGCAGGTCTTAAAATAATTAATGAAACATTATTCATTTTTTTAGATAATTTTTCAGCCTCAGCTTTATTCTTATTATTTTCTTCCTCTCTTATTGATCTTTCTTTCTCAAATATTTCTATATTATCTTTAGTTGCTCTAATAGCCTTGCCTTGAGGGAGAAGATAATTTCTTGCATAGCCAGGTTTTACCAGAACAATATCTCCAAGTTTTCCTAAATTGTTAATTTTTTCAGATAGTATAATTTTCATAAATTTACTCTTTAATTAATAAAAGTTATTCATATTGAAACATAAGGCATTAGAGCTAAAAATCTGGCGCGCTTAATCGCTTTAGATAATTCTCTTTGCTTAATTGTTGATATAGACGAAATCCTACTAGGAATAATTTTACCTCTTTCAGTGACATAACGAGATAATAATTTAATATCTTTATAATCGATAATCGGTGCATTAGGTCCCGAAAATGGACATGTTTTTTTTCTTTTGAAAAAAGGTTTTTTTGATGAATCATTTTTGAAATTTAAATCATTCATTTTTTATCTCCATTCTTGTGTTCAGAATTATCTGAATTATTTTTCGATAATTCAGCTGAAGAATTATCATTATCAATACAAAGAATCGATGGCTTATCATCAATAACCTCAATTTTTAATGTTAAAAATCTGATAATGTCTTCATTAATCCTCATCTTTCTTTCGTATTCAAATATTGTAGAAGGTGCCGAGTCAAGATTTAACATGAAATAATGACCCTTTTTATTTTTATTTATCTTATAAGCAAAACTTCTCAAGCCCCACTTTTCTATTTTTATAATTTTACCTTTATCTTTAGTTATAATATCAGATAGATCATCTACAAGCTTATCAACTTGTACTTCAGTGAGTTCTGGACGTGCTATAACTACACTTTCATAGAAAGCCATACTTTCTCCTTTTGGCTAATTAGACGTTTAAAAACGTCCTAACCGATATAAACCGGCAAGGAGCAATTTTATTGTGGCAATTATATTTATTTTATGTGAAAGTTCAAGTATTTAAATCAATATGGTTTTCTAAATGACAACTTTAGCTGTATTTCCTGGTCAAGGATCCCAAAAAGTAGGTATGGGGTTGGAATTAAGTAACAAATTTAAATCTGCAAAAAAAGTATTTGAAGAGGTTGATGAAGCTCTATCTTTTAAGCTTTCTAGTGTAATGTTCGAAGGAGATGAAGAAACTTTAAAACTCACTGAGAATGCTCAGCCTGCACTAATGGCTACTGGTGTTGCAGTAGTAAGAGTTATTGAAGAATTGACTGGTTCGACTTTAGATAAAATAGTTAGTCATGCCGCTGGTCATTCATTAGGGGAGTATACCGCTTTAGTTAGTGCAGGTAGTTTAACTATTTTTGATGCAGCTAGACTACTTAAGATTAGGGGTAGAGCAATGCAAAATGCAGTGCCAGTTGGCCAAGGTTCAATGGTTGCATTTATTGGTGCTTCCATTGAAGATATTGAGCATTTTATAGCCTTGGTTGATAGTTCAAATGGTTTGGTAGAAATCGCAAATGATAATGCTCCTGGACAAGTAGTAGTAAGTGGTAATTTAGAAACTTTAGAGCTTTTAATTAAGCTTGCAAGAGAAAGTGGTATAAGAAAAATAATTCGGCTTTCTGTAAGCGCTCCTTTTCATTGCTCTTTGATGAAGTCAGCAGCTGAAAATATGAAAATTGCTTTAGAAGATGTAAAACTTCAAGAACCAAGCTTTCCAATTATTTGTAATGTTACATCTATACCTGAAACTTCGACACAAAAGATTAAAAATAATTTAATTTTGCAAATAACGGGTAGAGTAAGGTGGAGGGAGACTATGTCTTCACTATCAAGATTAGGCATAAGCCAAATAGTAGAAATGGGTACCGGTAAAGTTTTAACAGGTCTTGCTAAAAGAGGTGCATCTGAACTTAACTCATTAAATCTTGAGATGGCAGAAGATATTTTACAATGGCTAAAACTTGAAAAGTTATTATAAAGGACAAAAATATGACAATTTTTAAAAACAAGGTGGCTTTAATTACAGGTGCCTCTGGCGAAATTGGTAAAGAAATTGCTATTTCATTAAATAAAAACGGAGCATCAATTGTTCTTGCAGGAAGGAGAAGAAAAGTGCTCGAAGATATTGCAACAAAACTTAAAGGCGACGTAAAAATCATTAACGAAAGTATTGACCAGTTTTTAAATTTTGAAAAAGCACTAATTGCTACAGGTGCAAAAATTGATATATTAATCAATAACGCCGGTATTACTAAAGATAATCTTCTTGTTAGAATGAATGAAACAGATATAGATGATGTTATAAATATTAATTTATTATCATTAATTAAAATTTCAAAATTTACTCTAAAAAATATGATGAAAAATAAATTTGGTAGAATAATTTCAATTTCTTCTGTAGTTGGTTTTACAGGAAACCCCGGTCAATCAAATTACTGTGCTTCAAAAGCTGGTATTATAGGTTTTACAAAATCTCTAGCTTTGGAGGTTGCTTCAAGAGGAATTACTGTAAATGCTATTGCTCCTGGTTTTGTTTCATCAGCTATGACTAATAACCTCACAGATGAGCAAAGAGAAAATATAATCTCTAAAATACCAATTAAAAGGCTTGGTATGCCAATAGACATTGCTAATGCAGTGAATTTTTTAGCAAAAGAAGATTCATCCTATATAACTGGAAATACAATCCATGTTAATGGTGGATTGGCAATGGTATAATTTTTTTTAAAAATTTGAAAATAGTTCTAGTTTTTATTAATAATATATGTTAATTGCCACGCGATTTATATTAAAATTTTAAAATGAGGAAAAAATGAGTGATACTTCTGAAAGAGTAAAAAAAATTGTAGTTGAGCATCTTGGAGTTGATGAAAATAAAGTTAATGATTCTGCTTCTTTTATAGATGATTTGGGCGCTGATAGTCTTGATACTGTAGAATTAGTTATGGCTTTTGAAGAGGAGTTTGAAATTGAGATTCCTGATGATGCTGCAGAAAAAATTCAAACAATAAAAGATGCAATTGATTTTATAGAAGCAGCATAGATTTTAATGTTAAAAAGACGCGTTGTAGTTACTGGTATCGGTATTATTTCACCTCTTGGCTTAGGTCAAAAAATTAATTGGGAAAGACTTATTTCAGGAGAAAGTGGAATTGATAAAATAGCGTCTTTTGATACCTCAGAGCTTTCATGTAAAATTGGTGGTGAAATTCCTTCTGGTTCATCTCACGAAGGGAATTTGGATTTAAATGAGTGGTTTGATACCAAAGAACAAAGAAAATTAGATAGATTTATTATGTTAGGATTAATAGCTGCAGAAGAAGCTATAAAAGATTCTAATTTTGATCTTAAAAATGAACACACTTTAAACAAATCAGGAGTTATAGTTGGCTCTGGAATTGGAGGTTTAAAAACAATTTCAGAAACATCAATTTTACTGGAGGAGAAAGGAGCACGCAGGATTTCTCCGTTTTTTATACCTTCTTCACTAATAAACTTAATATCTGGTCATATATCAATTAAATATGGATTAAAAGGACCAAATCATTCTGTTGTAACTGCATGCTCTACTGGAAGTCATGCTATTGGAGATGCATCAAGAATAATATCATATGGTGATGCAGATATAATGATCGCTGGAGGTGCAGAAGCTGCTATTTGTAAATTAGGTATTGCAGGTTTTGCAGCTGCTAGAGCTCTTTCAACTTCATTTAATGATAGTCCAACAAAAGCTTCCAGACCTTGGGACAAAGATCGAGATGGGTTTGTGATGGGTGAGGGAGCTGGAGTATTAGTCCTCGAAGAATTTGAACATGCAAAAAAAAGAGACGCAAATATTTATGGTGAAATTATAGGATATGGAATGTCTGGAGACTCTTTCCATATTACTGCACCTGAACCATCTGGATCAGGAGCTTTAGCATCAATGGATAATGCTCTAAAAAATGCTAATATTAATTCATCAGATTTAGATTATGTTAATGCCCATGGAACATCAACTCCACTTGGTGACATTATTGAACTTAAAGCTGTTTCAAAATTAATGCATAAAAAGCTTGATAAACTATTTATGTCGAGCACTAAATCTTCCATAGGCCATCTTCTTGGTGCTGCAGGTGCAGTAGAGGCAATTTTTTCAATTTTATCAATGAAGAATGGTATAATTCCACCTACAATAAATCTTGAAAATAAAGCAGATGAAGCAAATAATTTTAATTTAGTTCCAAATTTTTCTATAGACAAAAAAATTAATTTTTGTTTATCTAATTCTTTTGGTTTTGGAGGAACTAATGCTTCTCTCGTATTTAAAAACTTATAACTTTATGGTTGAATGTTTTTAAGAAAAAAAAATATAAAAATATTAATTTTATTCTTATTTTTATTTTCTTTATCACTATTTTTACTTAATAGCAAAATATATGTGCCTATAAAAACAATTGAAAGTGATATAGTTTTAGAAATTAATAAAGGTGCAAATTCAGAACAAATTTTCCAAATATTAAAAAAACATAAAATTTTAAATAGTCGTATAAAATATAATTATTTAATCTTTTTAAAAGGTGATAGCTACATTCCAAAATATGGGCAATATTTAATTCCAAAATATTCAAGTCTTAATTCAGTTTTAGAAATTATTAATTCAGGTATTTCAATTAAACATAAAATTACTTTTCCTGAGGGTTTAACAACAAAAAAGTTATTAGAAATAATATCTGCAGACAAAAATTTAAAAGGTCATATACATCAAAAATATAAAGAAATTGAGGGTGAACTTTTGCCCGAAACTTATTTTTTTTCAATTGGATATACAAGAAATGAACTTTTAGAAAGAATGAAAAAAGAATTAAACAACACCATTGATTACGAATGGAAAAAAAGAGATAGTTCGTTGCCATATAAAAATAAACAAGAAGCAATTATTATAGCAAGTTTAATTGAAAGTGAAGCTAGCCTAGACCAGGAAAGACAATTAATTTCGTCTGTATTTATAAACAGGTTGAAGAAAAATATGAGACTTCAATCAGATCCAACTGTTAAATATGGTTTGGAAAAATTAAATAATGAAATTATTAAGAAAATTAAAAAAGCTCATTTAAAAATTGATCATCCTTGGAATACTTATACAAGAAATGGTTTACCATTAACACCTATCTGCAACCCGGGTAAAAACTCAATTATTGCTGCTTTTAATCCAGTAAAGTCAGAGTACTATTATTTTGTAGCAGATAAAAAGGGAAGTCATTTTTTTGCTAAGAATTTAAAAGAACATAATGAAAATATTGTATATTCAAAAAAAAATATTTTATCAAAACTAAATGATAATAATTCTATATTTTTTTCTGATAATGATTTACCATTAAGCAAACCAAAAATTAAATAATTTTATCATGATGGAAGAATTAAACCGCTCTGGTATACCTTTTATTTTATCATCTCCATCGGGTGCTGGGAAAACAAGTATTGCTCGAAACATAATAAGTAAAGATAAAAATATTCAGTTGAGTGTTTCCTATACAACTAGAAAAAAAAGGAAAAATGAAAATGATGGTTTAGATTATGTATATATTTCAAAAAATTCTTTTGAAGAAAAAATTAAGAAAAATTACTTTCTAGAATGGGCAATTGTTTTTGAGAACTATTATGGTACTTCACGTGAAAAAGTACAGAAAGTTATTGCAGAAGGTAAGGATGTGCTTTTTGATATTGACTGGCAAGGTGCCCAACAACTTTCAAATAATAAAAGGTTTGATTTGGTAAAAATTTTTATTTTACCACCTTCAAATAATTCTCTTGAAAATAGGTTAAACGCTCGAGCACAAGATACCCAAATTGAAGTAAAGAAAAGAATGTCCCAAGCAAATGACGAAATTAGTCACTATATGGAATATGATTATATTATTATAAATAATGATCTTGAGGTTGCCTCAAATGAAGTTTTGAATATTTTAAGCGCTGAAAGACTCAAGAGGAAAAGATTAATTAACCTTGATAAATTTATAAGTTATTTAAGATCATAATTATTGAATATTTCTTTCATCATATAAATTACTTAATTTGCAGAAATCATATGTAGATAGGTCCTGAGCTCTCAATTTATCATCAATTTTAGCTAATCTTAAAAATGCGCTACCTCCAAATAATTTTAAACTTTGTCGCAACATTTTTCTTCTATTGCCAAATGCGCTTTTGGTTAATTTTTCAAAAGTACTCAAGTTCACTTGAAACCTTGGTTTTTTGAGTGGTGTGATTTTTATAACACTTGAATAAACCTTGGGTTTTGGAAAAAAAACAGTTGGTGGTAATTCAATTTTTTTTTTAACTTCTGACAAAAGATTAGTTATTAATGAAATCCTGCCATAATTGGACTCGCCTGTTTTGCAAACGATTTTATCAGCTAGTTCTCTTTGTATTGTTATTGTAATATCATCTATCAAAATATTTTTATTAATATTGATTTCCTTCAGCCATGAAATTATTAATTTTGAAGAAATATTGTATGGTAAATTAGCTATTATAGATTTTGGGAAAGGTCCAAGATCACTTAATTTTACATTTAAAACATCGTTATGAATTACGTGCAGTTTTTCCCCACAAATATTTTTTAAACCTTTTAGGCTTCTTATTGAATTATTATCCTTTTCAATAGCAGTTATTGAACTAGCACCCTGAATAAAAATAGATCTTGTTAAGCTTCCTGGACCAGGACCTATTTCAATTATATCCTTATTTTGGCATATAGCTGTTTTTGCTATATTATTTGTTATATTCAGATCTAATATAAA
>CETG01112037.1_pt1 | contig 18108 bp, 16 predicted proteins | sample 361471 | NCBI WGS metagenome assembly CETG01 (sample SAMEA2622696, study PRJEB7988) | marine metagenome | isolation source: saline water (ENVO:00002010), including | reverse complement strand
GATAAATAATATATTTTTGGGTTTCATTACTACACTATAGGTTTAGTAATTTTTTTTAGTCAAGAATTTTAGTCGTTTTGAGCCTTCTCTATGTTCTCTATGTTCTACAATTTCACGAGCTTTCTCTATTCTGTTGAATTTCATTTGTTTTTCTCTTATTTGTCTTTGTGTTTCAATATATGCTTGCATTCGAATACAGCTTATCTTTTTTTCTATTTCGTTTTTTGCTTTTTGTACTTCTGGGGAAGGTTTTTTTAGGATATCTTCACACTGCTCTTCAATTTTCCTAAACTTCAATTTATCTTTGTCTCGCCTTAGATTCCCAATGAGTTTATAAAGCTCCCTAAATTTTAATTTATTTTTTTGCTCCCTTGTGTTACAAATGCGTGTATAATAATTTTCCAACTTTTGATTAAACTTTATTATATTTTTAAAAACATTATCTCGAGTATCAAGACATATCAAATATTGTTTATTCTCTCTTGTTCTTTGCAAAGCAGATACACCTTTCCTACTATCTGCTCCAACGAATATGGGTCTATTTTCACTCTTTAAATCCTCATTTGTTATATTATAAACATCCTGTAGCTTAAGAGGTAACTGAACATTATATTGTACTAAACATATCTCTACATGAGGTAAAAATGTATTTTTATAATAATTTTCAAATCCTAATAGTAAATCTTCTAAATCTTGTTTTGATTTACTTTTATCAACAACAGATATAATTTGATCTAAACGTTTTAATTGATCTGCTGCTTTCGATTCGTCAAAGATCATTTGCTTGAAAACTTCATCTATACGTGTCAAGAAGATTTTTACATCATTGTTTTGAATTTGACCAATTCTAGCTAAACTTACACCGCTAGCATTCATTCTAGCTAAACTTACATAGCTATCTTGATTATATACTCCTTGGATCATCTACAACTTCCTTTTTTGTAAAATTTTATATTTTTTTTAACAAACAAACTACCAAAACCATTGTATCAAACATCTTTTTAATATTTAATTACTTATTTTTTATAGATAATAATTATTATTTAGTTACTTGATGATGTCTTGCTAAGCCTACATACTTTGCAGCCCACCGTTTATTTTCTTCGTACTTATCTTGTGAGTATTGTTTAATCTGTTTGGCTGGCACACCCGCCCATAAAGTATTTTCTTCTACCAAAGTGCCTTCTTTTATGACAGCACCGGCTCCAATCGTGGCACCTTTCTTAATAATAGCTCCGTTTAAAATGATCGCACCCATCCCAATCAAAACACCATCTTCTATCCTACAGGCATGCAAAATAGCACGATGCCCTACTGTTACATCATCACCTATAATACAAGGCAAATCATTTTCTACATGAATGCAGCTTAAATCTTGTATGTTGCTCCGTTTACCAATTGTTATGTTATTAATATCGCCTCTTAGCACGGATCCATACCAAATGGACGAGTCATCTCCAATACTTACATCACCAACAATGGTAGTTTGATTGGCTATAAAAACCGTTTTGTTAAAAGATGGCATTACTGTTTGAACTTTGTCATTTAAATGTGTTTTATCTTTCATAGTCTTATACAATAATCTTACTATATACTAGTATTTTTCTAAATAAACTTCTTTTTAGCTTTTTAGATTTCATGATATAATTAAGTATATTTAATTTAAATTTTATGAATAAGGGTTTGTGCAATGTCTGATCAAAATAAAGATGAATTTGAGCATAGTGATGGATTAGGTGATCTATTACGAGAACGTGAAAAACTTGAATTTAGTTGGTCTAAAACAATTGTTATTTTATTTAGTTTATTTGCTGTTGTTATTGTGGGAATTTATTTTATCTTTAATGTAGGAAAATCAGTTATTAAGACAGAGATAGCAGAAAAAATTGAATCAAAAATAGTTCCTGTGCAAGAAGAGAAAAAGAAAACTCAAAAATCTATATCTAAAAAACAAAGTTCTGTAAAAAAATCTAAAATAATAACTTCTAAACGTGTTAATTCTACTAAAAACCCTGCACCAACTTCTAAAAAATTAACTCCAAAGAAAAAATCAGTATCAAGTAGTGCAAAAACTAAAATTATAGCTAGTACTTCATCACAAAAATCTAAGCCTGGAAATGCTGTCAAAAAAACAACTCCAACGATTCCTTCCGTAAAACAAGTTAACTCATCTAAAGTTGCTCCTTCAAAAAAAATAGTTGCTCCTTCAAAAAAAATCAAAACCACTAACTACACTAAAAATAAATATGATCAATATAGCTTCAAGGTTATTACAGGCACGTTTAGCAGTAAAGAAAATGCTTCTGTTCAAGTTAAAGTTTTAAAAGATGTTGGTATTGAAGCGTTTATCAAACCTACAACTACGTCTCTTGGTTCTTATTTTAGAGTACAAGCAGGTGCCTATAAAACCAAGTCAGGGGCACAGAAACAACAGGCTATATTGAAAAGCTTTGAAATAGACTCTTTTATATACACAGATTAATTGCAATCACCAAAAACTATATATTTAGCTTCTAGTTCACCTAGAAGAGTATCTATTTTAAAACAATTTGGCTATGATGTAAGGATTACCCAGCACCATTTTGATGAAACATCACTATCGCCACATGATTTTAACTCTTACCGGCTTTATGTAAAAGAAATTGCTAAACAGAAAGCACTATCTGCTAACCACCAATCTAAAGATTTTCTTTTGGCAGCTGATACTATTGTAGTCTTTAATAAGCATATTTTCGGAAAACCTACCAACTTTCAAGAAGCGGTATCTTATCTTTCATGTTTACAAGGAAATATCCATAGTGTTATATCTGCATTTTGCTTAATACTTCCTCAGTCAAAACATATTATCTTAAAGTCCTCTCTTTCTTATGTGCGCTTTAATCCCTTATCGACTTCTCAAATTGAATCGTACATCAAAACATATAAACCATTCGACAAAGCGGGCGCTTATGGTATTCAAGAATGCCCATCTTATTTTATTGATTCCTATACTGGCTCTATCTATACAATCATAGGGTTGCCCATTTATTTACTGAACAAAACAATTAAGGATAGTCATTAGGTAAGCCATTCGTTATAATTAATCTTATGTTTAAAAGATTACGTAATATGTTTGTTAGTGAAGGTATTGGAATTGATTTAGGTACTCGTAATACCGTAGTATATTCGCCTGGTAATGGGATCGTCCTGAGTGAACCATCCATGGTTGCCATCGATAAAGAATCGGGTTCTGTTATGGCAACGGGATATGAAGCATATAATATGGTGGGTCGAACACCTGGCAATATTATTGCTGTTCGTCCTATGAAAGATGGCGTTATTGCTGATTTTTCTATTACTGAAAAAATGGTAGATGCTTTTGTTAACAAAGTGAATGTTAAACCTTTTTTAAAACGTCCTCGTATTTTAATTGGAATTCCTTGGGGGATTACCAATGTAGAAAAACGTGCTGTCGCTGATGCTGCTTTAAAAGCGGGTGCTGGTGAGTCATTACTGATTGAAGAACCCATGGCCGCAGCTATAGGCTCTGGCATTGATGTCCGACTTCCTCAAGGAAAACTGATTGTTGATATTGGGGGTGGTACAACTGAAGTAGCTGTTATTTCCTTATCTGGTATTGTTGTTTGCAAATCGATTCGTGTTGCGGGGGATGAATTTGATGATGCTATTATTCAGCATTGTCGTCAACACTATAATCTCTTGATTGGTGATCGTATGGCTGAACGTATTAAAATTGAAATTGGGTCAGCATTTCCTTTTGAAGAAGAAAAAAACATGGTGGTTAAAGGACGTGATCTTGTTAGTGGTTTACCTAAAACGTTTACTATATCCTCTTATGAAATTCGAGATGCTTTAGCTGAACCTATCTCTGCTATCGTATCTACGATTCGATCAACCTTAGAAGAAACACCTCCTGAACTATCAGGTGATATTATGAGTGAAGGTATTCTTATGACGGGTGGTGGTTCTTTATTGTATGGTATTTGTCAATGTATTGAAAACGAAACTAAAATTCGTGTTAACCGTGCTGAAGATCCTTTAACATGCGTTGCTGATGGAACTGGTAAAGTTCTAGAAGATCCTGACTTAATGTCTCATGTTAGTTCAACCATTTCTCATATTCACTCTTTTTAACAATATGTCTTTTATCCCGTCCTTTTTTGCTATAAACTTTATATAGTATAAAAACGTAAAGGAACACGCTGTGATTGAAATACTGAATTCGATAAAAACTGACTCCATTTCTAAAATTAATGAAATTGATTCTCTTCATGAACTTGATCAATTAAAATCCTTCTTATTAGGTAAAAAAAGTCCATTAATGGATGTTTTAAAAGATATTCCTAAAATACCTGTTGAAGAGCGTCCTATTATTGGTAAGCAAGCCAATCAATTAAAGCAAGATCTTACTCACCGGATAAATGAAAAACGTGATGAATTAATTAGCAAAGAACGCGATATTTTTTTAAATCAAGATCAAACGGATACTAGTTTACCAACCTCAGGATTACCGAAAGGTACTTATCACCCTATTACAACGGTTACAAAACTGGTATGTTCTATTTTAAATCGTTATGGATATGCTATTAAACAGGGTCCTAATATTGAAACTGACTTTAATAATTTTGAAGCTCTTAATATCGCGCCCAATCATCCGGCACGAGATATGCATGATACGTTTTATTTAAAAAACAAAATGGTATTACGTACACATACTTCCCCTGTTCAAATTCGAACTATGTTAGACCAAGAGCCCCCTATTAAAATGATAGCGCCTGGCAAAGTCTATCGATGTGATGCAGATGTGAGTCATTCTCCTGTTTTTCATCAAGTTGAGGGCTTATATGTTAATGAAAATGTTACCTTTGCTGATCTTAAAGGAACCTTAGAGTCCTTTTTACGTGAATTATTTGGTAATGAGCATGATATTCGTTTTCGTTCTAGTTATTTTCCTTTTACAGAACCCTCTGTGGAAGTTGATGTTTCTTATACGATTAACGGAAAAACAACATGGTTAGAAATTATGGGTGCAGGTATGGTGCAACGTAATGTATTTCGTCATGTTTCTTATGATCCAGATCGTTATACAGGGTTTGCTTTTGGACTTGGTATTGAACGTATCGCCATGATTCTTTATGAAATTGATAATATTCGCTTATTTTATGAAAATGATAACCGGTTTCTGAACCAATTCTGATGTATAAGGAGATCGTATGAAATTCCCATTATCTTGGCTACGTGATTATGTAACAATTAATTGTTCGGTTGATGACTTGATGGATAAGTTAACGATGGCCGGTTTAGAGGTAGAACAAACTGATTGTATTGGTGATTGCCTAACTGGTATCATCACCGGGCGTATTGACTCCATTACCAAACACCCAGATGCTGATAAACTTGTTATTACGTCTATCTTTGATGGTAAGAATCATCATCAAATTGTAACGGGAGCTACTAATATTTCAGAGGGAGATATTGTTCCTGTTAGCTTGCCAGGCGCTGTGCTTGCTAATGGTACGGCTATTAAATCAACTCAATTACGTGGAGTTCAATCGGATGGCATGTTATGTTCCGAAGCTGAATGTGGTATTACTGAGGAATCAAGTGGCATTTGGATTTTACCTCCAGATACTGCTCTTGGAATTGATTTCGTTTCTTTTGCAATGCTTAAGGATGTCGTTCTTGATATTTCTATCTTACCTAATCGTGGTGATTGTCAAAGTATGATCGGCTTAGCTCGAGAAATAGCCGCTATTACGAATCAATCCTTTTCTTTACCTAGCATTACATTAAAAGAATCAGCTATTAACCATTCCTATACGGTTACATCTAATAGTGACTTATGTCCTCTTTATGTTGGTCGTTATGTTACATCTTTAACGAATGGAAAATCGCCTTTATGGATGCAACGTCGGTTACAGTTATGTGGGATTCGCCCTATTTCTACTATTGTCGATATAACCAACTATGTTTTACTTGAAACGGGTCACCCTTTACATGCTTTTGATGATCGTTTATGCCACAAAAAAACATTTACTATCCAAGAAGCATCAGAACCCACATCTATGACAACCTTAGATGGTCAATCACGTACACTAACCAAACAACAGCTTCTTATTATGGAAGCTAATAAACCTGTTGCTGTTGCAGGTATTATGGGTGGTCAGGATACAGAAGTATCTATTGATACCTCTGCTATCTTTTTAGAAGCTGCTTATTTTGATCCAACATCGGTTAGACGAACCGCTACGTCCTTAGGATTACGAACAGAAAGTTCTATTCGCTTTGAAAAAGGAGTAGCTGCTGACACGGTTGATTATGCCTCGCAACGTGCTTGTGCACTTTTAATAGAATTAGCAGGTGGATCTTTATCTAAGAATGTTGTTATTTCGAAACATGATAAACATCCTTGCTTTCAACAAAAATTGATTCCTTTTTCTTTAACTCAACTTAATACATTTTTAGGATCTAACGTTTCACAAAAACAAGCTGAAGCTGTTCTAACACCTCTGGGCTTTATCTTTAACAAGGATACGTTATCTGTTCCAAGTTGGCGTTCTCATGATATTACAGAATGGCCTTGTATTGCAGAAGAAATTGCTCGTCTTATTGGTTTTGATGCTATCCAATCTACGTTACCAAATAGTTTACCTATTCAAGATACCGATGATCCTATCGTTGATCTTATTGAATCAGCACAGGATTTCTTTGTCTCTAATGGATTTAATGAAGTTAATAGTTACCCTATGATAGCTGAAAATGACTTAACTATTATGGATTTAGGTACTAAGGAAGTTTGGAATGAACTGGCTAATCCAATCTCTCCTCAACTCTCCGTTATGAGACCCTCGTTACTCCCTTCTTTATTACCCTTAATTGCTTATCACACAACACGCCAACTTCCCAATCAAGCAATCTTTGAAGTAGGCCGTACGTTTCATAAAGATTATGAATTAACATCATTAGCAATTGCTATTAGTGGTAAACGTGATTTATCTGCCTATACACCGGCTGAACGTGAATTAGAAACAGATATCTTTGGTTATCTTCGTCATACTTGCACTCGATTTTTTCAACAGTTGGGACTTTCTGTTACCTTAAAGCCCGATTCTAAGCATAGCTCTAAATGGAAACATCCTCATCTTAACTATCTTATTTATAGTAATAAAACATGCCTTGGCTGTTTAGCACACATTCATCCCACTATTCTTGATCATTATTGTATTAAAGAACCTGTTGTTTATCTGGATATTAACTTAACAGCATTATTAGATCGTATTAACCAACCTAAAACCTATCAACCATTTTCGCGTTACCCATCTATTCGGCGTGATATTGCTTTATGTGTACCCGATACACTTTCATTTAATGACATTATGGATGTTGTTACCAAATTTAAACATAAGTCGGTGCTTAAAACCGGTGTTTTTGATGTCTTTGAATCAGAAACATTAGCTCCTTATACTCGTAGTATTGGTATTTATCTAATTTATCAATCGATGACAGAAACGTTATCTGACGATACAGTAAATGCTAATCATCAGCGCTTATGTGATCGTCTTACCGAATCATTACCCATACAAATTCGCTAATGACTATATCTATTGACGTCAGTCAACAGACTCCGATGATTCGGCAATACTTAGCTATTAAACAAGCACATCAAGATGCTATCTTATTTTTTCGTTTAGGTGATTTTTATGAAATGTTTTTTGACGATGCTAAACGAGCTTCTCAGGAATTAGATTTAACCTTAACAGGACGTGGTAAAGATGAACGCCGTATTCCAATGTGCGGAGTCCCTTATCATGCTGCTGATGGTTATATTTCAAAATTAGTTGATAAAGGGTATAAGGTAGCTATTTGTGAACAAGTTGAGGAAGCTGATGATACTAAAGAAATTACTAAACGAGATGTAGTCAAAATTGTTACACCAGCCACTCATTTATCGGATACTCGTTTAGATAGTGAGGATAATATTTACCTGGCTTCACTTTATACTTCATCACCTAATACAGATTATGGGTTTTCTTTTGTTGATTGTTCTACAGGAGAATTTAAATGCTGTTTATTTGATTCAAAGCAAGATTTATGTGACGCTTTACTTCGCTTAAATCCAAAAGAGTGCTTAGTCCCTCGCTCGCTTAATTTTGATTTTGATGCTCCTTTTTTGTTAACTCACTATGACCCGTTATCTATTAACCATGCCATTAATAAATTTAACAACTTTTTTAATATTCACCATCTTGAAAGTTTTGATTTATCAAATCATGAATTAGCCATTCCTTCGGCTTGGTCTATTATTGATTATTTATCACATACTCAAAAACATGCGTTAGCTCAATTAACCACTTGTTCTGTGTATCGGTGGGATACAGCAATGGTTTTGGATGCTCAAACTATTCGTAATCTAGAACTACTAAAACCCTTATTTAATGCTCAAAAAACAGGTTCCTTATTTTGGGTCATTAATAAAACAAAAACATCGCTTGGTGCTCGTGAACTAAAACACTGGCTTTTACATCCATTAACCACTATTAAGTCTATTGAAGATCGCTATGATGCTATTGATTATTTAAAAACAGATTTATTAACACGTGAAGAAATTCGTGAACAATTACATCTTGTTTATGATTGTGAACGATTATTATCTCGAATTGTTTCTCATACACATAACCCTAGAGATATGATTGCTCTTACCGAGTCTTTAACAGCCTGTATTGAACTTGCTTCTATTTTACAAGATGCTTCTGGTTCACTTTTACATGACTCAGCTTGCTTTTTTCAACAATTAACTCTGGAACAGCACCCTATTCGTATCATGATTCAAACGATTCAAGCTGCTCTGATTAACCCACCACCCAATACTATTACAGCTGGTAATATAATTAAACCTGGCTATAACGAGGAACTGGATGCACTCACACAATCTTTTAAAGATATCAAAGACTGGATTGGAGGATTAGAAGCAAAAGAACAAGAACGCACTGGAATTAAAACCTTACGTGTTGGATTTAATAAAGTATTTGGCTATTATTTTCAAGTTTCAAAAGGTCAAACGGATCATGTTCCAGATGATTATATCCGAAAACAAACTTTAACCAATGCTGAACGATATATTACTCCTGAACTTAAAGAAAAAGAAACCGTTCTGTTACATGGAGAAGAAAAACAGGTTCAACTAGAACAAACGATTTATCAGACACTTGTTGACTGTATTATCAAACAAACGCCTCTTATTCAAGAATGTGCCATGCATATTGCTCGACTAGATTGCTTACAATGCTTAGCTACGGTTGCACAACAACTTAATTATACCCGACCCACGCTCTCTGATACGGATACCGATTTAAAACTTGTCCAATCACGTCACCCTGTCTTAGAAAAACAACATCCACACGATATCATATCTAATGATATTACCTTTGATAATAAAACCCATATTTTACTTATTACAGGTCCTAATATGGCTGGTAAATCAACCCTGATGAAACAGGTGGCTTTAACGGTCATCTTAGCTCAAATGGGTTCTTTTGTTCCGGCAGAATCTGCTCATATTAGTTTAGTTGATCGCTGTTTTACCCGTATTGGGGCTTCTGATAATTTATCTCATGGCCAATCTACGTTTATGGTCGAGATGACTGAAACATCAACAATTTTACATAATGCAACGGCTAAAAGTTTAATTATTTTAGATGAAATTGGTCGAGGAACATCTACCTATGATGGTATGAGTATTGCGGCAGCTGTCATTCATTATCTTCATAACCACATTCAAGCTCGTACATTATTTGCAACTCATTACCATGAACTTACCTCTATTACAAAAGATTGTGATCATGTTAATAATGCGTCTATGGCCATTAATGATGATGAAGGCTCTCTGATTTTTACGTATCAGCTAGTCGCTGGACCAGCTGATAAAAGTTATGGAATTCATGTTGCTGAAATGGCAGGACTTCCAAAAGCGTTGATTGATCATGCACAATCCTTATTAGTGCGTTACGAAAACACACCACCATCAGCTGATCAACTATCATTATTTTAACGCTCTAAAAAGTGTTATATCAGGCGTTATAAAGCATGGCTTCTTTTAACTCATTTACCTTAGTAATTGAATTTAGATTTTCTAGAATAGCAAATGCAAATTGATGTGCTGTAGCGGGCCCTCGACTTGTAATGAAATTATCATCTACTACAACAGCTTCTTCAGAATAGGTGCAAGATGTCATTGCTTCTTTAAACGCAGGATATGACGTAGCTCTTTTTCCTGAAATAATACCTATTTTATCTAGCACTCTTGGTGCAGCACAAATAGCAGCAATTAATTTACCTTGAGCATGATGACTTTTAATAACGGTTTCCACCTCTACACTATTTTCTAAATGTGTTGTGCCCGGTTCTCCTCCTGGTAATATAACCGTATCAAATATTTTATCTTGATTATCAAGCAGTGTTTCGGTAACAGCAATAGTTGTGTTATGAGCGGATGTAATCGACAAACTCTCTAACCCCGCTACCGTTACATCGATATCACCTCGACGTAAAATATCAATAATGGTCATGGCTTCAATATCTTCAAACCCATTGGCTAATATTACTAAAGCTGTTGGCATAATTAAGTCCTTTTTTATGTTTTATATAACTTATTTTATATCATACAAAGTTTGATTCTCAAGCCAAAATTTAATTTTTACTTCACTATTTATAGCTTTACTATTTGTTTCTTTTTTATACTTAGTTTAGTTCAAGCTATCTTTATTTATTAGCCATTTAAAATTACATATAGATTTTCCCAACACTTTCATATAATATAGAAGTATCTCAGCATAAAAGGAGCATGTAATATGGCTATAGAATTTTATAATGTTAAAAAGAAACAAAAAGTTTCAATTGACGAATCAAAAGTAAAAAAAACTAAGTACGAGAGAAATGGTACAACTCGATATGCGTTCAGATCTCAAGATGATGATGGAACAAATTTAACAAAATTCTGTTCTAAAGCTGATTATGATGCAACAAACGTAGAAGTTGTATAAGCATATTAGTTTAATTTAAAATTATTAAAGGACTAACATTTATTATGTTAGTCCTTTTTTTTTGTAGACTGTCTATTTTTAATGGATTAAGCTAATAGATATGCGTACGTTATTTTTATATCTTATTTTTTTTCTTATAGCTTCGACCGTCGTTCAGGCTAACCCTAAGACGTTTTATCTAAAAAATGGAGATACCATTACGGGGGATGTTTTATCTTATGATCGATCAACGGGTATCTATAAAGTTCAAGCTAGCTTTGGTGTTATTGATATAAAAGACAGCGATATTGCAAAACAAAATCTTCGTGTTACGTTAAAAACAGGTGATATCCTTACAGGAATATTCATAGAACGTAATGATACAAATTATATTATTCAAACATCTTTTGGAGATATTTCTCTTCTTATTTCGGATATTGATCGTGTTGATATCATTGAAGAAACCAAAAAATTACCTACAAAAGCTAGTGCATGGGTTTTTAGTAATGAAGAGATAATGGATTTATATTCAGATCCTACTGGATTTACCATGAAAAAAAACACTCTATATATCAGTGGTTTATCATGGGGTTATAGTCCTACGGATACATTTCAACTTACTACCCGTTATTGGGATGCTATATCATCTGGAGATTTAAATTTACGTTCTAAATGGATGATTTTTAAAGGGGGATCTTTAGATCATAGAAAAGCATTTTCTATTGGATCTCATATTCATATGGGAGGTTATCCTTCCAATAAACTTGTCTATCAAAAGGTTGATAATGATGATGATGAAGAATCGTTTTATCGCTGGGAATCTATTGGTGAATCTGATGATACAGAGGCTTCTTTATGGGGCTCTCTTTTTGCAGCTTATACAAAATCTTCTCTTAACAAAGGTAAAATAGGTCGTTTGGCTAAAACAATTGGTTCTGAAATCACTTTTTATCGAAACCACCCTATTATGATACGAAGCTATGCAGGAATATCTTATGATCTACGAAAAGATTTAAAATTATTGTCTGTCATATCCTATGATCCTTACTGGGGATCTATCCAATCTGATCAAGATATTACCCTTCCGCTTCACCTTGATTTAGGATTTATTTATGCTTATAACGAACACTTACGTGTTGGCATTCACTTTCAACGTCATTTCTTTACTATTTACTATAAATTTTAGTTTTTTATAGTCTTATTTTTTTTATTTTAAATATCTTTTTATATTTTGTTTCCTATATTATAATTTTTTAAATTACAATACGTTAGTTTGTATTATTTATATTAAAGGATTTATTATGGCTTATTTATCTTGTTCTAAACTTTTGTCATGTTGTGCCCCATGTTTTTTTAAAAACAAAAATTCTTCTACCAACAGATCCCTTTCAGAGCCGTTCATAGACAGTGAGCCATTAAAAAGAAATTCCAAGATATCTTCTTATCTTAATAAGACATCCAATCGATTCTCCTACCGTACTTTGTTGATTTTCCATGCTCCACGACAAACCCCTTCAAAATCTGACTCTCGATCATCTCTAGCATCTATTAAAGAAGAAACTTAATAGTTTTTAATTTTCTTACAATTGATACCCCTTTTTGTTTATAGTAGACTTTTTTCATGCAAACATCTCTTGCTTTTCATGCAGCATACCCCGTTTTAGAATTAGAAAAAACCATAGCGTTTTATACCGATGTTTTAGGTTGCAATAAGGGTCGATCTGATACATCTTGGGTCGATTTTAATTTATTTGGGCATCAAATTGTGTTTCATAAAGTTGAAGGGTTTGAACAACGACATTATTTTAACCCTGTTGATAAACATAATGTTCCGGTACCTCATTTTGGAGTTGTTTTGGATTGGCAGGATTGGCAACCCTTTGTAGATCGATTAAACCACCATAATATCTCATTTGAAATAGAGCCACATATCCGTTTTCAGGGACAAGTTGGTGAGCAAGCTACTATGTTTTTTTATGATCCAAATCACTATGCCTTAGAATTTAAATCATTTCGATCATCAGACATGCTTTTTGCAACCTAATTAATCATATCAAAGAACTTCATTTATAACGTAACCCAAAGAACAACCAAAATGTATTTCTGTTTAGAAGGTTATCTTTTTGATATCATCATTGACACTCGCCCAGCTTCACAATCTCAATATTAGGTGACCTGAGATGCCCTCTGAAAAAGACCAATAAGGTCTTTCCTTAGATGAATTTCAGCATTCTTAATTTTCCCATAACTATTTTTACTGTGTTAAAATTAGATTTTAAAGGGGAGTTAACTATGGTAAACTCTCTCTCATTAACGTTTTGAGGTGGCCTATTGTGACTATTGAATTAAATAACCGACGATACTGTTCTGATTTATCCCTAGATCTAACCAATCAAGATGTCGTACTGGCTGGATGGATTGATACGATTCGTGATCATGGACAGCTGCTGTTTATGCATTTGCGTGATCGTAGCGGTGTTGTTCAAATTGTCTTTAATCCAGAAGAAAATAAAGACCTTCATAGTCAGGCTGAACAATTGCGTAGTGAATACTGCGTTGCCCTTAAAGGCACGGTTATCGAACGTGATGATGAAGCTAAAAACCCTCATGTTCCAACAGGTATGCTTGAAGTTCATGTATCTAACTTAATACTTTATAATAAAGCAAAAACGCCACCTTTTTTAATCAGTGAAAAAAGTGTTACGGATGAAGATAGCCCTGATTTTAATGTAGATGAAGATTTACGACTCAATTACCGCTATCTTGATCTTAGACGACATAGTATGCAACAAAATATGATAACCCGTCATAAGATTATGCGTTCTATTAGAGAGTATTTAGATGAAAAGGGATTTATTGATGTAGAAACCCCTGTTTTAACAAAATCTACTCCAGAAGGAGCACGAGATTATCTAGTTCCCTCTCGCCATCATGATAATTGCTTTTATGCCCTTCCCCAATCCCCCCAAATGTTTAAACAACTGTTAATGGTGAGTGGTCTTGATAAGTATTATCAAATTGTTAAATGTTTTCGTGACGAAGATTTACGTCCTAATCGCCAACCTGAATTTACTCAATTAGATCTTGAAGCCTCGTTTATCGATGAACCCTATATATACTCTTTGCTAGAACCTTTGATCGAACGTGTTTTTAGTATTGCTGGCAAATCCTTACAAGGCCCATTCCCACATATCACCTATGAAGAAGCGATGAACTCTTATGGAAATGATCATCCGGATTTACGTTTTGATATGAAAATGGTTGATGTTACTGATCTTTTAACAGACGTAAATTATAAGATTTTTAATAGCATTGCTAATAATAATGGAGCGATTAAAGGTATTAAAGTCCCTAATAAAGCAGCTGATATGAGCAAGAACATGCTTCAAGAAGAATTAGCAAAAAAAGTAGTGCCAAAATTTGGTGGTAAAGGTATGACTTGGATGAAAGTTATTGATGGCAAACTTGAATCTAATATTGTTCAATTTTTTTCAGATCAAGAACAAGCTGCCCTTATTAAGGCTTTAGATGCTAGCAATAATGATGTTTTATTATTTGTTGCGGATACTAATAAAGCATTGGTTAATGATGTTCTGGGTAGATTACGATTATATGTTGGTCAAAAATGGGGTTTTATTGATCCATCAAAGATTGCAGCTTGCTGGGTTACAGACTTTCCGATGTTTGAATTAAAAGATAATCGACTTAATTCTATGCACCACCCATTTACACAACCTGATGATTCTTTCTTATCAGCCCAAACCACTGAAGACTTTTTAGCGGTTAAATCACGTGCTTATGACTTGGTAATTAACGGAGAGGAAATTGGAGGGGGTAGTATCCGTATCCATGATGCTGAAACACAAGCTAAAATCTTTCAGACTTTAGGCTTAACTGATGATGATATTAAACAAAAATTTGGCTTTTTCGTAGATGCGTTAACCTATGGAACACCGCCTCATGGTGGCTTAGCTTTAGGTATGGATCGTTTAGTATCTATGGTCTTAGATACTGACTCTATTCGAGAAGTTATTGCTTTTCCAAAAAATCGTGTAGCATTCTGCCCACTAACCCAAGCGCCAGCTAATGTTGGAAACCAACAATTAGATGAGCTAAAGTTATCGTGTATTGTAGAAGAAGCTTAACTATTCGTCGTATTATAACGAGTATTGTGCTATATCAAAATATTGATATAACACTTCCAAAACATTTGTAGCATACTCATCTCATTTCTGAATGTTTACTTTCAAAATCATAGCGGTATAGTAATCTTATGTTTCTGATACTTTATATGTTTGTTAGCACATTTTCTAAACGTGTGTATGATGATTTTTCTAACCAATTTTCTGATTTTTATAAAAGCCAATTAGTATCTATTCAATCATCACCTCCATCAGATGACACCTTAAAACGTCCTGTTATTATCACAGCTCATGGCTTTGGCGCATCGCCCTTTGAATGGCATGATTTTTCAGATTATATCGCTTCTAATACCAATGCACTTGTTTCTAATGTTTACTTAGGTTCTCACGATAGTTTAAGTCAGTTTGCTAATTCGTCTTGGGAAGATTGGCTGCAACCGATTTGTCATGAGTATCACCGATTAGTTAATCTTGGTTTTGAAACTATCTATTTGTGTGGCTGTTCTACAGGATCTACCTTAATTATCCAAGGATTACTTAATAAATGTTTTCGCCCGAGTTTACCTCTTAAACATATCTTTTTAATTGATTCGTTAGTTGAACCCAAAGAAAAAATGCTATATTGGCTCCCTTGGATTAAACCCTTTATTTATGACCAAAAATTATTTCTAAATAACAATGAAACACCACACTGGTTACCCTACCGGCCTAAAAAATCATTAATACAATTATTAAAACTTATCAAAAAAACCAAATCTGATCTCCAACAAGGGATTGATTTTCCTGATCATGTCCATGTCTCCTTATTTCAATCCCAAGATGATCCGGTGATTGATCCTATTTCTCATTCTAAACTCTACCAAGGTTTATCTAAACATATATCACGACATATTAATAGCTTTACTCTTAATTCAGAACTTCATGTGTTTTCTCGATTATCTCATCGACCCAACGTTAACCATAGTGATATCGAAAACCAATCTATATTTTTTAACTATGTTAAAGACTCAATAACCTCTTAAAAGTAAAATATGTTCAGTTTTTCTTAAATCATGTAAACTATCCCTAAGAAATGGGACTTAAAGAAGAATGTGGCGTTTTTGGTATATTTGATATTGATGAAGCAGCTGTCTTAACGACTTTAGGGCTTCATTCATTGCAGCATCGTGGTCAGGAAGGCGCTGGTATTGTTAGTTATGATGGCACATCATTTCATGCTGTCAAAAAAGAAGGTTTAGTTGGTGATAACTTTAATAGTGCTGAAACGCTTGATAAGTTACCAGGAAGGCGTGCGGTTGGGCATGTTCGTTACTCTACAACGGGTGATACAAAACTTACCAATGTACAACCTTTATTCGCTAATTTGTCTGCTGGTGGCTTTGCTTGTGCGCATAATGGCAACCTTACTAATACGCATAAACTTACGAAGCAATTAGTCCAAACTGGCTCTATTTTTCAAACTACCTCTGATACAGAAATTATCTTACAACTTGTTGCACGCTCTAGAAAACGAAAAACTATCGATAAAATTAAAGATGCTTTATCTCATATTCAAGGTGCCTATTCATTAATTATTATGACAAATAAAAAACTAATTGGTATTAAAGATCCTTTTGGCATTAGACCGCTTGTGCTTGGAAAAAAGAATAAAGCCTATGTATTAGCCTCAGAAACCTGTGCTTTAGATATTATTGGTGCAAAATATATTAGAGATGTAGAAAATGGAGAAATGGTTATTATCACTGAATCGGGTTTAGAGAGTATTAAAATTTTTCCAAATAGCCCTGAAAGACCCTGTATTTTTGAACGTATTTATTTTTCTCGACCCGATAGTATCATAGACGGAAATAGTGTTTATACCTATCGAAAAAACCTAGGCGAACAACTGGCTATAGAAAATAATATTGATGCTGATGTCGTGGTTCCTGTTCCAGATTCTGGAGCACCGGCTGCTATTGGTTATTCTCAAAAATCTGGTATTCCATTTGAGTTAGGCATTATTCGGAACCACTATGTGGGTCGTACTTTTATTGAACCCTCTCAATCTATCCGACAGTTTGGCGTAAAATTAAAACATAGTGTTAATAAGTCTAGTATTAAAAATAAGCGTGTTATTTTAATTGATGATTCTATTGTTAGAGGTACAACCGCTAATAAAGTTGTTAAAATGGTCTTTGATGCAGGTGCTAAAGAAGTTCATTTTGGTATCTCATCACCTCCTATTGTTCATCCTGATTTCTATGGTATTGATACCCCTCAATATAGTGAATTAATTGCAGCTAATCATAATATTGAGGAAATAACTAAGATTATTGGTGCTACGTCTGTGTTTTTTTTAAGTTTAGAAGGTACTTACAAGGCTATGGGCCATGAAACACGAAATCCGAAAAACCCTCAATTTACAGACCATTGCTTTACGGGCGATTACCCTATTGATGTTCGAGATATTTTAAAGCACGGTAATTCTTAATTATTAAGATAATAGATCTACTTAAACCATTATTTTATCGTAAAATGGAACATTTTCCTTTATGTACTTCATTTAAACCATTCAGTGTTACTGTATACAAATAAGTTCCATTTACCATGTCAGCTATATTAAGGGTAATGCTATTTAAACTCTGGGTTATAAAATCTTTCTTTTTTTGTAATACCCCCTCTAGATTATAAAACGTTACATATCCGTCTAACCCATCTTCTTGTGCAGAAAAATAAATCACTGCCTGATTACTACGTATTGGGTTTGGTGCAACCATAACATTACTGATTTTTGTATTCTTACTAGATCCTCCATAAAACGCTACATCAGCATTAATACCAGCCTTTATATTAAACTCTTCTAATAAGGCATATACATTAGGGACTCTAATATTTGCGGGTAATACTTTTGGTGATGATTGTATTAAAATAGACTGATAGGATTCTGCCGTTAAATTAGGATAATAACT
>CETG01068616.1_pt1 | contig 18150 bp, 10 predicted proteins | sample 361471 | NCBI WGS metagenome assembly CETG01 (sample SAMEA2622696, study PRJEB7988) | marine metagenome | isolation source: saline water (ENVO:00002010), including | reverse complement strand
GATCTTCCAAATTTGCACAGTATTCGCATAGGTACGAAAGCTCTGGCTTACTGGCCTCATCGTTTTGTCGAAGGCGAAGATGCGGACGATTTCATGCGTCTGATCGGCGAAGTGAAGGCCGCCGGCAAACACCTCGCGTTGATGGCGCACTCGAGCCACTCCCGCGAACTGGAGCCGGACATTGCACAACTCGCAGTGAAACGCCTCCTCGACGCCGGTGCGGTGATCCGTTGCCAGGCGCCGTTGATCCGCAAGGTGAACGACGACGCCAACGTCTGGGCGCAGCTCTGGCGTAAACAGGTGCAGCTCGGCATGGTACCGTACTATATGTTTGTCGAGCGCGACACCGGCGCTAAGGCCTACTTCGAGGTGCCGCTGGCCCGGGCGTACAAGGTGTTTACTGAGGCGTACAGCCAGGTTTCCGGGCTGTGCCGCACCGTGCGCGGACCGTCGATGTCCGCCTCACCCGGCAAGGTGCTGGTGGATGGTATCACCGAGGTGGGCGGCGAGAAGGTGCTCGCGCTGAAATTCCTGCAGGGCCGCGACCCAAGCTGGGTGAACCGGCTGTTCTTTGCCCAGTACGATCCCAAGGCGACCTGGCTCGACGGCCTGAAGCCGGCGTTTGGCGAGGACCGGTTTTTCTTCGAGGAACCGGCGAAAAAAAATCAGCCGGAATCGGTTCGAAAACTGTAACGCGGCTTGACCGTGCTTTCCCGGCGGGACTAGCATCAAGCCGCCAGTGATGATGCGCCATAGCAGACTGATAATCGTATTCACCGTGATCCTCGGTGTCCTGCCGCTCTGGGGGCAGGTGCTCGAGCGCGAGGCCCGTAACAGCGTGGCCGCAGTCGTCAACAAGAAGGTCATCACTGCTGGGGTGGTGTTGGATGCGTCCGCACAATATCTCGCAGGCCAAAGACGAACCACCGAGGCGGTGCAGAAGGCCAAATCCGATGCATTGAATGCCCTGATCAATCGGGAACTCGTCCTTCAGGAATATGGTGAACAAAAATTCACCCTGCCGGATTCCATCTTTGAAAAACGCATCAAGGATAGAATGCTGCAGGAAGGTTACCCGACCCGTGCCAGCCTAGTTCGAGCCTTGAAAAGCAGAGGCATGACGTACGACGAATATGCACGCAGGCAGCGGGAGGAGATTATTTTCATGATAATGCTCGGTGAGTTTGCTTCCACAAAGGGCATCGTGATTTCGCCCCGGAGGATCGAGGAACACTACATTGCGAACAAGAATCAGTACCGGCGAGATGTCGAGATCCAGCTGCAAATGATCGTCCTTAATGAGGGTAGACACGGGGGGGCGGAGGCCACTCGGCAGCTCGCGGATGAAATTCATTCCAAGTTGGTCGATGGCGATTCGTTCACCCAACTGGCCCAGCTTTACAGCGACAGATATGCCAATACCAACGGGTTCCGTCCTGAGAGGGACAAAAAGGCCAGCGTCGGGAAACCGGGCACGCTGAGCAAGACCCTGGAGGATGTGGCCTTTGCGCTTGGCCGGGGCCAGATCAGCGGGGTTGTACAACAAGACAACCGATGTTGGATTCTGCGTTGTGACGAGATTCAACAGAAGGAACTGAAATCCCTCGCGGAAGTTCGCGATGAGATCGAGAACGCCCTTATGGATGAAGAGATCAAGGCCCGCAGGCAAAAGTGGTTCAACAAGTTGAGGGCCAAGGCGTATATCAGTGAGAGGTCCTATTAAGCCCGCTTGGCCAAGCGCTTGACCGGGTGTTACCTTCCATTCGCAAATGAATCGTCCGTTGACAGTTTCACTTACCGGCCTGCCGCTGGGTTGGCTGTTACTGGCCCTCATGGGGTCGGCTGCGTCGATGACAGCACAGGTCACCGCCACCCTCGAGGTCGACAAGTCCCGCCTGCTGCCCCGCGAGACGTTCAACGTCAGTCTGAAGATCGTCAACTTCTCCGGTCAGACACTCGTATTCGGCGAGGACAACGACTGGCTGCAATTAGAGATCGAGACCGAGACCGGCGAGGTGCTCACCCCCATCGCCGAGCCGCCGAAAGTCGAGGGCCGCTTCACCGTCGAGTCCTCCATACGCGCCACCAAGCGCATCGACCTCGCGCCCTATTACGCCCTCGACAGGGCTGGTAACTACAAACTCACGGCCAAGCTCTACGTCAAGCAGTGGAAGCGCGCCCTGCCGGTCAAGCCGGTCAAGTTCTCCGTCTTCAACGGCTCCATCCTCTGGCACCGAACCTTCGGCATGCCGGTGAAGGAGGGCGAGCCCGCCGGCCAGCCAAGGCAGCGTCGGTACGTGCTGCAGCAGGCCAAGAACCTGCGCATGACCACGCTCTACGCGCGGGTGGACGACGGCCCCGGCGCGCGCGTGCACAAGGTCCTCCCAGTCTGCCCGATGGTGGCGTTCAACGATCCCACCGCGCAGGTGGATCCAACCGGCAACCTGCACATCCTCTGTCAGTCCGGCGCGCGGACATACAACTACACCGTGCTGGATCCGGACGGGAAAATGAAGATCCGCCACCACTACCAGATTGTCGGCAGCCGCCCCCGGTTGAACTTCAAGGACGGCAAAATCCGGGTTGCCGGTGGCCTGAAACTCCTTCGCCCGGACGACATCCCCACCCGCAAGAAGAAGGGCGATGAGCCGAAGCTCATCCTGCCGAGAAAGGCAACACAGCCCATCCCGGTCATCCGGGAGCCGGTTACCGAGCCCAACCCACCGGCTCCCCGGCGCTAGTTGCGCGCACTGCGTTTCATGAAAAGACAGATCATCACGCCGCTGGTTGTTGCTGCGGCGGTTGCGCTTGGCCAGGCGGGCTGTAGCAGCCCCGGCACGCCCAAGCGCCTGGCCAAGGGCGGTTCATCAAAAAAAGAAATGACATTCCCCGAAGACGTCGCCTTCCTCCAGAAACATGTCGAGGTCATCACGCTTGGCCAGGGGGAGGGGCAGCCGCAGGTGGCGATCGTGCCGGCCTACCAGGGGCGGGTGATGACCAGCACCGTGGGCGGCGACGAGACCCCGAGCCACGGCTGGATCAACTACGACCTCATCGCGTCCGGCAAACTCGGGCCGCACATTAACGCCTTCGGCGGCGAGGACCGTTTTTGGCTTGGTCCGGAGGGTGGCCAGTTTTCCATCTTCTTCAAGAAGGGCGATCCGTTTGACCTTGAGCACTGGCAGACGCCGGCCGTGATCGACACCGTGCCGTACAAGGTCACCTCAAAAACGGACAGCGAAGTGACATTCCGCCACGAGGCTAAAATCAAAAACTATTCCGACACCGCGTTCAGCCTGCGGATCGACCGCACTGTGCGCCTGTTCGACCGGTCGCGGATCGGCGAGATGCTCGGCACAGTGCTGCCGGCGGGCGTCCGCGCCGTCGCCTACGAGACGGAGAACGTACTAACCAACACCGGCGAGGCCGCGTGGACGAAGCAGGGCGGCCTGTTGTCGGTCTGGATTCTCGGCATGTACAAGCACTCAGCGGAGACGACCGTGCTCGTTCCGTACGTCGAGGGCGACGAGGCCAAGCTTGGCCCGATCGTCAACGCCGACTACTTCGGCACCGTGCCGGCCGAGCGTCTGCGTGTGGCCGACGGGGTCATTCGTTTTTCCGGGGACGGCCAGTACCGCAGCAAGATCGGCCTCAGGCCGCAGCGCGCCAAGCCGGTACTCGGCAGCTACGACGCCACCCGCCAACTGCTGACCCTCGTGCAGTACACTAAGCCGGAGGGCGCGACCGATTACGTCAACTCCATGTGGGAACTGCAGGACGAACCGTTCAAGGGCGACGTGGTGAACAGCTACAACGACGGCCCGCCCAACCCCGGCGCCAAGCCGCTTGGCCCGTTCTACGAGTTGGAATCCTCCTCCCCGGCGCTCGCGCTCAAGCCGGGCGAATCCGCCACGCACATCCACCGTACTATCCACCTGCAGGGCGACGAGGCCGCCATTCGCCGGCTTGGCCAATTCCTGCTCGGCGCTATCGAATAGACTTTGTCGTTGGCCGGCCGTGGAGGTGTCTGCCCTCTTTTGAGGCCCGGATGGCCTCGGGCGTATCGACCGCAGCGCCGGGATCGTTCTGCGCCTTCATCCAACGATCCAGTTCCGCGCGCAGCTTGGCCAGGCGCTTGGCCTGTGCCTTGTCGCCGGCCAGATTGTTCATCTCGTAGGGATCATCCGCCACGTGATAAAGCTGCTCGGCAGGCCGGCGCATGAAGCGCTTGACCAGCCGATAGCTGCGCGGCGTGTTCCATGAGTCCCACACCCAGGTGCCCCAGTACGGGTTATTGAGCGCGCCGTTGCCGCGCACGCCCATCAGGTGTTTCTCGATATAAATCTCGTCCGGCAACAGGTTGCGGATGTAATGGTACTCGCCATCGTTGACGGAGCGGATCGGGTAGGGCGGCCCCTCCGGGATGTTGTTGTGCACACCATAAACGAACTGCCGGTGAGTCTGAGTTTTGCCGAGCAGCGCGGCCCGAAAACTCGAGCCGTCGTAGGGATGTGCACCCGGTTTTCCACCGGCGAGATCGACGAGCGTTGGCAGGATGTCGGCATACTGCACGAGGGCATCGGTGCGTTTGCCGGCCGGGATGCGCCCGGGCCAGCGGGCGACCAGCGCGGTCTGGATGCCGGTGTTCCAGTTCGTCCACTTGTTGCCGGGAAACTGCGACCCTTGCTCGGAGGTAAATAACACCACCGTGTCGTCCGTGCCGCCGGTGGCTTCGAGCGTGTTGAGAACCTGTCCGACCTGCCCGTCCATGTAGGTGATCTCCGCGAGGTACTTGCCAAAATCCTGACGCGTACGCGGCGTGTCGGCGATGTTTGGCGGGAGCTTGAGCTTACCCGGTGGGTACTGCGACGCGTCGCCCATCACCCACGGCACATGCGGCTCCACCAGCGCTACGACCAGACAGAACGGCTGCCCTTCATCGCGAGTGATGAAGCTGCGGACGCCGTCCAGCTCATGGGCACGCGTGGGGTTGCGCACACAATTGGGATCGAACCCGGCAATGCTCTCAAACGGAAACGCCGAGGCCGGTTTCACGTGCACCTTTCCGGCGATGCCCACCCGGTAACCCAGCGCGCCGAGGTGGTGCGGCATGCTCTTCACGTCCGGCTGGCTGGCCGAGTGGTTCCACGCGCAGCCGTTGTGCAGCGGATACTGTCCGGTCATCAACTCCGCGCGGCACGGCTGGCACATGGCCTCCGCAAGATAGGCGCGATTAAACGTCAGCCCCTGCCTGGCCAAGCGATCGATGTTCGGGGTTTTGGCATTCTGGCCGCCGTACAACGGCAGATCGTTGTACGTGCAGTCATCGGCCATGATGATGAGAAAGTTGGGACGCTTGGCCAGCACCTCACCCGCTTGGCCAAGCGCAATAAAAAGCAGCAGCAGAAAAATACGAATCATGGGCCACCCAGCTTCCAGCCCAAGCACCCCCGGGTCAAATTATTCTCCTGCGTCGGTGTAGTTGCGGCCTTTTGTTTGCTTGTTTTTGAAACGGGGGCTGGTGCAGAAGAGTTTTACTTCATGGGGCTGCATTCTTGTGACGATACCTCCCCGGCGGACCACGGCTTGTTTGTCGCCGTATAGCTGATGCAGGGTGCGTCCGTTTAGCGGCGTCAAACCGGTCACGTCGACGCCGAGGTGACGGTGGTCGTCCTCGTTCACCAGGATCAGCAGGGAATCGCCGCCGCTGTGTTTCAGCAGGCCACGGACGCCAAGGCCGGGTGGGTCGAACAAATCATCGATGATGGCCACCTCGACCGGGTGATCGTCGTTCACGAGGAACATTTCCAGTGCGCTTAGCTCGGCGGTGAGGGCGTGGAGGGATTCGCGGAAGAGTGGGTCGTCGATGGTCTGTGTTCCCCAATACAGGATGCCGCGCGCGCCGTGCACGATGCCGTCGTAGGCCATGAATCGAGTCTGGGCAAACGATGGGTAGAGCCGTTCGCGGTCGGGGCGAATTTTGTGCCAGGAGAATCCCTGCAAAACCATCCAGACTGGTCGGCCGTGGCCGACGGCGTCCCAGCGCTGCACCAGCCGGCCGATGCTTTGCAGGTCGGACCCGGTTTTGCGCACGGCATAGTAGTCGCAGCCGGTGATGTCGACTGAGCTGATGTAGTCGCGGGTGTATTTCACATCGCTGTCTGCGGCTTCGTTGATCCAGAACGGTAGGTTGCGCCGGTCCAGTTCGCGGACGAGGCCTATGCCCTCGTGCATGTTCGCGATCACTCGGCCGCCTTCCCTGCGGGCGTAGTTTACCGCCTTGGGGATCTGGTTGTTCCAGTCCTCGCGGGTGAAGCCGGCTCGTTCCTTCAGGAAACTGTATGCGGTGAATGTCCACACGATTTCATCCGGCCCCTCCCAAACGGTGAGTGCGGGGTGGTCGCGGAGTGTTTCCACCTGTTTTCGAAGTGCCGGGGTGGCGCCGTCCTGTACGTTGAGCGGCACCCAACCCATGAGGCCAAGTTCGTGGGCCGCGTCGAGTGCGTCGCGGTTGCCGCAACGGAGCAGGTTAAAGCCGCTTTCTGCCATGCTCCGGAGTCGCTCCCTATCCCCGGGAAACTCGTATGAACCGATCGGAAACCGTTGCCGGCCGTTGTGGTCCGTGAGGATGCCGCGGTGTCGTGGTTTCTGTTTTACTTCAATAATTTGCATGCCCGGTTTTGAGTCGACGGACACGGTATCCCCGTCTGTCAGTGTCACGATTTTGTCTGCGTTCTCCGGGCCGAAATCGGTTCGCCGTGCCAGCACGCGGTTGCCCAGCCGCAGCCCGGACACGACCGGGCCGGGCTTGGCCGGCACTCCAAACTCCACCGGCACCCCGCGCCGGATGAAGCCGTTGTACTCGAGGCTGGCCCGGTAGACTTCATGGACGAGTTTAATCTCGGTGGCCAGTTCCGGGCTGGTGCACCAGAGGAAAAACGTGTCATGCCCGCGCAGCAGCATGTGCCAAAGCACTTCCTGATATTTCTCCCGGCTGAACTGCTCCACTGCGGGGTCCGGCTCCTTCGGCGGCGCCGTGGTGTGCCAATGGACGAACGGGATGATGGGCGTCTGCTGCGGGGTGTGCCGGCCGGCGTTGGAGGCGACCCGCATCATGTTGTAGAACCACCGGTAATCCTTCGGTTCAAAGTCGTACCAGCCAAAGGTCGGATACCACGTGTAAACCACCGGCATCGCGAAGGTGTACCCGCACGTATCGAACTCATGGGCCCACTCGCGATATTTCGCGCGTTGATCCACAATCACCGGTACGCCCGGGGTTTCGCGCTCAAAATAGTCGTACCAGTAGCGATGCCCATCGTGGGGGTGGACGGCATAATTGCCGACGAGCGCCTCGGGAAAAAAACGGGTGACGTTGTCGCCGAACGCCTCGCGTTGAAGACGACTGCGAATCTCCCGCAGTGTGGTTTGGAACGACCGGAAGTCATCCATGTCCGGCAAATGCTCCCGGCAGCGGCGGCAGCGCTTGGAGCTTTCCCAGGCGCCGTTCCACTCGATCGGCCCGTCGATCTCCCAGTCTGCAAAGATGAAATCGATGTCCACTCCGGCCGCCTTGTATGCTTTCAGGAAGGACTCCACCCGCTCGCGGATCACCGGGATGCGATGCTCGAGCGTGAACGGGCAGCCCATCGTGCCGCCGAACGACGTCTCTGCAAACGACCGGCCGTTGTCATCCACGTGCTGCGTCCGGGGTGTCCCGTCAAAGAACGAGTACAGGCAGCTCGTGGCATGCACAGAAACCATCCCGCCCATCTGTTGCTGCATTCGGCCAATGCGCAGGCCTTCCTTCAGCGACGCCTCAAGATCATTGTGGTTCCAGTTGACTGAATAGCCGATGCCCCGCTTGGCCAAGCGGCCGAGTGCCTCCTCCGCCTTGCCAAGCGGAAGTGAGGAAAGTGCGCCGCTGATCGGCAGTACGAACATCGGCAGCCGCCCGTCAAGTGGTCTGTCGACCGGTTGGGTATTCTCCAGCACCACCTTGAGGCGTGTCGGCAACTCCACCTTCGGCTGGGCAATGGCCGCTTGGCCAAGCGCCAGGCCAAGCAGCAAAAATAAACGATGGTTCACGGGCCGCAGAATCCCCAACCAAGCCCAACGGGTCAACAGTCGATTAATCGAAGAACCAGTAGACGAAGGAGCCGGGGGCGAGGTGCATGAGTGCCCAGGCGAGGCTGATGGAGATGGAGTAGGCTACGAGGTGCACGACAAACCGGCGGCAGCGGGGGAGAAAAACGAGCACGGCGATGATGAGGGGCACGGCAAACAGGGAGAAGAGCAGGGCGGTGAAGTAGATCCAGACGAGCTCGGTGTGCATCTGGAAGAGGGGTGTGTCGGGGTTGTCGCCGATGGAGTCGGGCCAGCGGCCAAGGCCAAGCCGGAGGTGGGCGACGGGGTGGCTGCCAGCAGCAGGCCGGAGCGGATGACGAGGGAGAGGGCCGGCTTGGCGGGGATGGGCTGGCTGGCTGTCTCAGTCATGTTGCCGCTCGTGGTTCCAGAGGTTGTAGCGCTGCATGTGGGTTTGTGTGCTATCGCCGGGGTAGTCGCTGATGTGCCATGGCGCAGCCTCCCAGATGCGGGCGGTGCGATCCCGCGAGCCGGTGACGATGCGTTTGCCGTCTCGGCTGAACACGGCTGAGTTGATCTCGTCTGTGTGACCTTCGAGCGTGGCAAGTTGCTGTCCGTTGGAGGCGTCCCATATGCGAGTGGTGAAGTCGTTTGAGCCGGTTACGATGCGGGTGTCGTCCGGGCTGTAGTCCGCAGTGGTGATCGCCTCGGTATGGCCCTCGAGGGTGAACAGGACTTCGCCTGTGTTGAGATCCCAAACTCGCCCGATGTTGTCTGTGCCTCCGGTCACAACACGGGTGCCATCGGAGTTGAAGCGAACGCAGTTCACGCGTGCGTCTTGCTGGAGGGTTTTGAGTGAATCGCCTCCCTTAGCGGCGTTCCAAAGGCGGGCGGTGTTGTCGCCGGCGCCGGTCATGACCCGGGAGCCGTCGAGGCTGAAGTCGATGCAGGTCACCTCATCGCTGTGCCCCTTGAGTTCGAGTAACTCTTTTCCGTCTGCAGTGGACCAAATCCACCCGGACACCCCTGAGGTGGAGGCGATTTTTGTTCCATCGTGATTGAAGCTGACAGCGTAGACCCAGCCGATGGCATCCTGTTTGAACTCGTTGATGAGTTCCATGTCGTCCGTGCTCCGAATCTGCACGCGGTTGTCGTGCAGTCCGATGGCGATTTGTTTTCCGTCGCGGCTGTAGGAAACCGACCAAACACCGGCTGGCAGATTTTCGATGGCGCGGGTTTGGCTGCCGCGGGTGAGATCCCAGATGCGCAGGCTCTTGTCGACGGAACAGGTGATCGCCTGGGCACCGTCCGGGCTGATGGCGACTGCGTAAATCAGGCCGGTGTGCCCCTCGAGCACGCTCCCGGCCGGGGCTTTGGATTGATCCCAAACACGCGCGGAGCCGTCTTCAAATACCGTAATGACTCGGCTCTCATCCGGGGTAAATGCCTCGGATTCCAGCACGGCGTCGAATTCCTCAAGGATGGCGGGCGGCTCTACAGCGAGATCCGCCTCGTCGGGCGGAACGGTGGGGGGTGTATTGGTTGCGGCTTTGGCAAACACGGCCTGAAGAGGCGGCAAATGATCCTCGATGGTTTTGAGGAGTTTGCCGTTTGTGGCATCCCATATGCGGACCTTCAGGTTTTCGGTGATGGTGGCGGCTTGTTTGCCGTCCGGGCTGAAAATGGCGTTCTCGAGAAAATCATTGTGGCCGACGAGCATGGCTGTTTCACGACCATCGGCGAGGTTCCAAATGCGCGCGGTCTTGTCAAAGGAGGTGGTGACGAGCCGGTCGCCGGTGGTATCGAACACGAGAGAGTTAATCTCGTCCTCGTGCCCCTTGAGTACCGCGAGGTTTTTTCCGTCCCGGGCGTTCCAGATGTGGACGGTCTTGTCACCGGACCCGGTGGCGATGCGTTCGCCGCCCGGGCTGAAGGCGACCGCCTCGATCACGTCGTCGTGTCCCTTGAGGACGTGGAGCAGTTTGCCATTTTTGGAATCCCAAATCCGTGCGATGGCATCCTCCGAGCCGGTGACTAGGATGGAGTCGTCCGGGCTGTAGGCGACGGAGTAGATGCTTTTGTTGAACCCCTCCAGCACGGTCAGTTGCGGATTGACCTTCTTCAGGAGGTAGCCCCACTCAAAGTTGCGGTATCGTTCCGGAGCGTCCAGCAAAGCTTGTGTGGCGGAGCTGTAGTTTTTCTCCTTCGCGTAGTTGGCGGCCTGGAGTACCTGCGAACGGTAGAGCCGTTCCTCGGCCTCGTTCTTGGCGGCGACCGCCTCGTTGCGGTTGGCCACGGCCCAAATGGAGAGCAGGGTCATCACGGCGGCGAGCGCGAGGGAACTGGCACCCATGATGGCGGCACGCCGGTTTTTCTGGGCGAGATCGCGTTGCTTGATTTCATCGAAGCCAACGCCGAGCAGGCCGGATAAAATCTTCATCAACGAGTTGGCCTTGCCGTCCTTGCCAGGGCGGGCGTCGGCGGCGATCGGCTCGGCGGCGGTGTCGGTCAGGTCGCCGTTTTCGTCGGCGACGAACTTGACCGCCGGCGGAAAGCATTCCTCGAGGCCAAGCTCCGGTTTCTCGTTGCCGTATGGTTCCCCATCGACGATCAGGCAGACGATGCGGTTTTGCTTCCCGAGTTTCTTGAATGTCTTGATCTCCTCGTTCACCCACTTGGACTTGGCGGAGTTGGGGGAACAGATCACGATTAGGTGGCTGGAGTTGACGAGTCCATTGCGGATCATCTCGCTCAAGTCGGAGGCGGTGGGGAGTTCCTCCCGGTCGCGGAAAACAGGGAACAGCCGCTTGGGGACCGGCCCGTAAATCGTCTCGCGGCCGATCACGCCCTTGGGCACGCGATAGCCCTCGATACTGCGATGCAGCCAGCGTCCCCAGCTTTCGTCACGATGGGAGTAGCTGATGAATGCCTTGTATTTGAAGGCTGACTTGTTGTCTGGCATGCGGTTGCATGTTACTGGCAGATGGTATTTATGCAAGGAATGGGAATAAGTCTTGGGGCGTTAATTGCCGGACTCAAAAAAACATCCAACTTGGTGGGTTTTTTTCGTGCATTCAACTTGGGATCTGTTACCAACTGCCCAACCAATGAAACAGTCAATCAAACGCAACCCCGGCCGAACCCTTGGCTTCGGGCGTTATCTTGTGCCCTCATTTTTGGCGGCAACAGCGTCCCTGTCCGCGGTGGAATTCGAGAACGACACCATTGAGGGGAGTCTGGACACCACGCTGAGTTTCGGTGCGTCTTTCCGGACAACCGGCGCATCACTCGACAATATCGGCATCGCCAACGGCGGCAATCGCTACTCCGTCAACGGGGACGACGCGAACCTGAACTACGATACCGGCCTGTTTTCCGACGTGGCTAAGGGGACGCACGACCTCGAGCTTGGCTTCAAGAACTTGCCGGACCTTGGCCTTTTCTTGCGCGGCACATATTTCATCGACTTTGAAAACATCCGTGGCGACAGCCCCTTGAGCGACTCGGCAAAGCGCGAGGTGGGCCGGGACATAGAACTGCTTGACGCCTATCTCTCCTACGACCTGCCGCTCGCAAGGCCAATCAACATCCGTCTGGGCAACCAGGTGATTAACTGGGGCGAGAGCACGTTCATCCAGAACGGCATCAACGTCATCAACCCGATCGACGTGACCAAGTTCCGCATCCCGGGATCCGAGTTGCGCGAGGCGCTTCGGCCAGTGCCACTGTTGTCGGCCTCGGCGGAGTTGACCGACACCCTGACGCTTGAGGGCTTTTACCAGTTCAAGCAGGAGGAACTGGAGATCGATCCTTCAGGGAGCTACTTCAGTCTCAAGGACACAGTGGGCCCGGGGGCAACCCACGCGATGATTGGCTTTGGCAGCTTCGGCCAGCCAAACATGGAGAGTTGGGTGGATAATCCGCTCTACGGTTTGCTTGAAGGAGAGGCGGCCAAGGTGCCGACCATCTCCAACCCTGGTTTCAACCCGGCGCTGCCGCCCAGCGCGGCTAACGCACCGTTTTTGCCCTCGAACGCAGCTGGCATCCCCAAGGGTAGCAGCCGGAGGGCCAGTGACGACGGCCAGTTCGGGTTTGCACTTCGTTACTTTGCTGAAGAGCTGAACGAGACCGAGTTCGGTTTTTACTTCATCAACTACCACAGCAGGCTGCCTTACTTTGGCGCGACCACCGGCCGGAATATTCTGGCCGAACTGCAGCCGGTGATTTCGCAGGTGAAGGCCGGGCTTGGCCAAGTGGACGGGTTGATGGCCCAGGTCACGGGCGGCTTGGCCCAGGTCAACGGTGGCTTGGCTGAGGCCGAGGCTGGCTTAGTCAAGTTGAGTGGCTCGATTGCCCAGATGGAGGCGGCCGATCCGAATAATGCTCAATTGGCAGAACTTAAGGCGCAACACGCCGCCGCGCTTGGCCAACAGCAGGGGCTCCTGGCCAAGCAGGCGGAATTAAACGCATCGAAAGCGGCGCTGGACGCACAGCAATCGACGTTGACCGGCCAATTGACCAGCCTCCAGACATCACTCCCGCAGCTTTACCCCGGAACCGCCCGGTATTTTCTTGAATACCCGGAGGATATTCAGCTTTACGGCATCAGCTTTAATACTGAGCTTGGTGCCACCGGCATCTCTGTGCAGGGTGAAGTCTCTTACCGAAACGATATGCCGCTTCAGATTGACGATGTGGAACTCCTAGTCGCCGGGTTGATGCCGTCCAGGCCATTTTTGGCCGACATTGGGACGATACCGGTGGTGGACACTAACGGGGATGGTGTACCTGATATGGGTAATCCAGCTTGGAAGGGCGTTAGTATGTCCCAGCTTGGCTATCAGGATTTCAACAGCTACGTCAAGGGGCACAAACGGTTCGATGTCTGGCAACCGCAGTTTACTGTGACCAAGCTCTTCGGCCCGATGGCTGGCGCTTCACAGTGGGTACTGGTGGGTGAGACCGCCGCAACCATTGTTCCGGATTTGCCGAGTAAAAGTGAACTTCGCTTTGACGGACCGGGTACGGCACTGAGTGGCAACGCGCTGGCTCCGGTGATCCTCTCCGGTGCGGGTGGGCATGCGCGGGATCGCTACGAGCCGGCGGATGCCTTTGCGGATGATTTCTCATGGGGCTATCGGCTCGCTGCCCGATTTGATTACACGGATGTTTTTGGAGGCGTGAATCTTTCGCCGGCAGTTGCTTTTTCCCATGACGTTGATGGCATCACGCCGGGACCAATTGGGAACTTCCTGCAGGATCGCAAGAGCGTGACCGTCGGCGTGACGGCCACCTACCAGAACTCATGGCAAGGCGCCATCAAGTACACGGAGTACTTTGGCAACGAACAATACAACCTGATGGCGGATCGCGACTTTCTGTCAGCGGTAGTCCAATACTCGTTCTAACCCGGGATTGAATTTAAAATGAAACAATACACAGTGCATTCATTAGTGACTTCGGCCTTGTTTGCGGCCGGGTTGGCCACCGTCAACGCGGAGATCACCGAGGAGGAGGCGGCGCGATTGGGCAAGGATTTGACACCCCTCGGTGGTGAGATGGCCGGCAACGCTGATGGCACCATCCCCAAGTACGAGGGCGGTATCACCAAGCCTTTGCCGGGGTTCAAGCCGGGTGATCATCACCCCGACCCGTTCGCGGAAGACGAGGTGCTATTCACCATCACTGCTGCCAATGCGGACCAGTACGCCGCCAAGCTGACTGATGGTCACAAGGCGTTACTTGCTCAGTATCCGGACACCTACAAGATGCCGGTTTACCCGACTCGGCGCAGTGCAGCTGTTCCGAAGTTCCGTGAGGATGCGGTCAGAAATTCGTCCTTCGATGTCAAACTGGTCAATGATGGGAACGGTGTGAACATGATGACGGGTGGAATTCCGTTTCCGATTCCCAAAAACGGTCTAGAGGTGATCTGGAATCATCTTTTTCGGTATCGTGGCGTGACAGGATTGCGGAAGGTTGGTCAGGTCGCCCCCACACGGTCCGGCAAATACACCGTTGTTCAGCTTGAAGAAAACTGGTTGTGGAAATTTCAGTATACAGGTGAACAAGTGACGAAGGACAATAATGTCTTCGTCTATTTCGAACAGAGAATCACCTCTCCGGCGCGTCTTGCTGGAACCATCCTCATGGTTCATGAAACGGTCGACCAAGTTGTTCAGCCTCGCAAGGCATGGGTGTACAACACCGGTCAACGGCGTGTTCGCCGGGCACCCAACGTGGCCTACGACAACCCCGGTACGGCGGCGGACGGGTTGCGCACCGCGGATCAGCTGGATTTGTTTAACGGGTCACCTGATCGGTACGAATGGAAGCTGTTGGGCAAGAAGGAAATGTACGTTCCATACAATTCCTACAAGTTGCATAGCGATAAACTAAAGATATCGGACATAATTAAGCCGCTGCATATCAACCAAGAGCACACCCGCTACGAGCTACATCGAGTCTGGGTTGTGGACGCTACGCTGAAACCAGGCAAAAGGCACATATACAAGAAGCGCCGTTTTTACTTTGACGAGGACAGTTGGAGTGCTCTGGTTGTGGATCAGTATGATAATCAGGATAGGATGTGGCGAGTCTCCGAGGCGCATTGTATTAACTATTATGATTTGCCGGCTATTAGTTCCACGTTGGATGTCCACACCGATATTTTGTCAGGCCGGTATTTGGCTCATGGTCTGGACAACGAAAACGAGATGTACGATTTCGAATATCAAACCAAGTCCAGCGACTACACCCCGGCAGCATTGCGGCGGCGTGGGCGCCGTTAGCAATCAAGCGGGTTTGTTCGGTGTTTAATTTCTCCAACCAACCCAACCAACCCCAAGACGGGCCGAGGCGATCCTCGGCCCGTTCTTGTTTGCTTATATCGTTGTTGCTTTGTGGTCCTGGCTTGGCCAAGGGCGAGCAACCCAAGCCGGTGGATGGCCCGGCGGTGATGGCCCGCTTGGCCAAGCGCTCGGTGCTTAACGATATCCACGGTCAGGCGGCCAGCGTCATCGCGGTCGGGGAGCGCGGCCACATTCTGCTTTCTGTTGACCACGGCAAAACATGGACACAGCAACCGGCTCCCACCCGGCGCACACTCAACGCCGTGCATTGGGTGGACTCGAGAATTGTCTGGGCCGTGGGCCATCAGTCGGTCGTGCTGCGTTCGCAGGACGGCGGGAAATCCTGGGCCAAAATTCAGGTGCTCGACGATCCCGAGACGGCATTTTTGGACGTCCTGTTCGTCGACCCGAAAAAGGGCTTCATCGTTGGGTCGTACGGGAAGCTGTTTTCAACAAACGAAGGCGGCGAAAAATGGACGGAGACCATTCAGGACGACGACCCGCATTTTTATCAGCTCACGAAGGCAGTCGGCGGGGCACTGTGGTTGATCGGCGAGTTCGGCACGGTATGGCGCAGTGATAACCTTGGCCAAGCGTGGGAGCCGCTGGACGCCCTGTACGAAGGCACTTTCTTTGGGGCGTTGCCCTTGGCCAAGCGCGGGGCAGTGGTGTTCGGGTTGCGTGGCAACATCTTCAGAAGCGAGGACGGGGCTGCCTGGGAAAAAATCGAGACTTCAACGAACGCCCTGCTGCATGGTGGTGTGCAATTGAGGGACGGGCGCATGATCCTGACCGCCGGTGCCGGTAAACTTTTGCTGAGCGGGGATAAGGGGCGGTCGTTCAACCCTGTCCCGTTGCCGGACAAGGCGGCGATGCCGATCAGCCTTTGGGAGGTGGGCGACGGTGGCCTGTTGGTCACCACCGATCGTGGAGTGATTCGACTGGAGCCGGATGATCTGGCGGGAGGGGGCAAGAAATGACGAAGCCCACCTTTACATCACGGGTTGAGGTGTGGCTGTTCGGTCACCGGCTTGGATTTCTGGTTTTGTTCCTGGTGCTGACCGCGGTGCTGTTCGGGTTCGCCACACAGACCAAGGTCGATGCCCGGTTTGAAAAACAACTGCCGCAGCAGCACGAGTACATCGAGACGTTTCGCGAGTATCAGGATGAGTTCGGCGGAGCCAACCGGGTGATCGTGGCACTGGTTGTGAAGGAGGGCGACATCTTCACGGCAGACTATTTCAACAAGCTCGAGGCGTTGACGGATGAAGTCTACGCCATGCACGGGGTGAGACAGGAAAGCGTGACGTCGATCTTCACGCCCAACGTCCGATTTACCGAGGTGGTGGAGGATGGATTTACCGGTGGCAACTTGGTACCCGCGGATTTTGAGACGACCCCCGAGGGCCTAGCCAAGGTGAGGGAGAACGCGCTCAAGTCCAACTACATGGGCCGGCTCGTGACAGACTCGTTCAACGGGGCGATGGTGATGGCCAATCTGTTCGAGATCGATCCTGACACGAAGGAACCGCTGGACACGTTTGCGGTGGCCAGCGAACTGGAGGCGCTGCGCGGCAAGTATGAGGACGACAAAACCGGGGTGCACATCATCGGGTTCTCAAAGGTGATGGGCGATGTCCGCTCCGGGGCGCTCAACGTAATCACGTTTTTTTGCATCACGATCGTCATCACGGCGCTACTCGTCTGGCTCTACTCGCAGTCGTTTTTGTTTTCGGTACTGCCGATGAGCTGCTCGCTGGCGGCCGTGGTGTGGCAGCTTGGTACACTGCACCTGATGGGATACGGCATCGACCCGATGTCGATCCTCGTGCCGTTTCTCGTCTTTGCCATTGGTGTGAGTCACGGAGTGCAGATGGTGCGGGTGTTCCGCAATCAATTGTTTGAGGGCGTGGATCCGGTTGAGGCAGCGCGTTCCGCGTTTCGCGAACTACTGGTGCCCGGCGGCGTGGCACTACTGACCGACACCATCGGATTTATCACCATCCTGCTCATCCCGGTGCCGACCATTCGTGAACTGGCCATCGCGGCCAGCGTCGGCGTGGCGGCGATTATCGTGACCAACCTCATCCTGCTGCCGTTGATGTTGTCCTACCTCAAACCAAGGGCCGGCTACCGCGAGCGGGTGGCCAGGCGCAAGGAAAAGACGGTAGTCTTCTGGCACAGGGTGGCCTTGGTCACGCGGCCGCGATTGGCCAAGGGTTTGGTGATCCTCGGTACGATTCTTTTTGTCCTTGGTTTCGACCAGGCGGCCCGCGTCGAGGTGGGTGACCTGCACCAGGGCGTGCCCGAGTTGCGGCCCGAGTCCCGCTACAATCGGGACACGGCGGTGATCACGGAGAACTTCAACCTCGGCGTCGATGTGTTGGTCGCGTTTACCGAGACGGTGAAGGACGGCTCGGTCGACTACGAAGTGATGGAACTGCTCGACCGATTCGAGTGGCACCTGAAAAATGTCGAGGGCGTAAAGAGCGTGCTGGGGCTGGCCGGTATGGCGCGTAAAATCAACTCCGGCTACAGCGAGGGGAGTCTCAAGTGGCAGGTGCTTCCGTTTAACAAGGCCATGCTCGCGCAGTCGGTGGGCCGCGTGGAGACTTCAACCGGCCTGACCAACCTCGACGGCAGCGTGCTGCCGGTGATGGTGTTCCTCGAGGATCACAAGGCGGAGACGCTCCGGCAGGTGGTCGCTGCGGTGAAGGCGTTCGACACCGAGCACGGCCGGGAAAAGATTCGCTTCCGTCTGGCCGGTGGCAACGCCGGCGTCATGGCGGCCTCGAACGAGGTCGTGCGGGAGGCGCAGTTCCCGATTTTGATTTATGTTTTCGCTGCGGTGATCCTGCTTTGTTACGCCAGCTTCCGCTCGGTCAGGATCGTGATCTGCATCGTTCTTCCACTCGCGTTGGTGTCGGTGCTCGCGCATACGCTGATGTTGTGGATGGACATTGGCCTGAAGACCTCGACGCTGCCGGTGGTGGCGCTGGGCGTGGGCGAGGGGGTGGACTACGGGATTTACCTGTTCAGTTGTTTTCTGGCGCAGCGCAAAAAAGGGCTGGCGTTCACGGAGGCGATGGACGCCGCGATGACCCAGGCCGGCAGCGCGATCGTGTTCACCGGCCTGACGCTCTCCGTCGGCGTCGGCACGTGGGCGTTTTCCGCGCTGCAAATCCAGGCAGACATGGGCATCCTACTGATGTTT
>CETG01191927.1_pt1 | contig 18165 bp, 11 predicted proteins | sample 361471 | NCBI WGS metagenome assembly CETG01 (sample SAMEA2622696, study PRJEB7988) | marine metagenome | isolation source: saline water (ENVO:00002010), including | reverse complement strand
GGGGATTTTAATTGACGAAAAAGGTTTGATAATTACTAATGCTCATGTGGTTGAGCGAGTTGATCAGGTAAGTGTCACCCTCGCTGGTGGGGAACAAGTAGATGGAGAAGTAATTGGCGATGATCCAGTAACTGATTTAGCTTTGGTGAAGTTGAAGGATGGCCGAAAATATTCTTATGCTCCTTTAGGAGATTCAGAAGCGCTTGAAGTTGGAGACTGGGCTATTGCTTTAGGTACTCCATACGGTCTTGAGAAAACAGTGACTTTAGGAATTGTGAGCAGTCTTCATAGAAATATAAGCAGTCTTGGTTTCTCAGATAAAAGATTGGATTTAATTCAGACTGATGCCGCGATAAATCCAGGCAATTCAGGAGGCCCACTTGTAAATAGTGATGGACAAGTAATTGGAATAAATACTCTTGTTCGCTCTGGCCCTGGAGCAGGACTTGGTTTTGCAATACCAATCAATCTGGCTAAAAGAGTTTCTGAAAAATTATTAGAGGATGGAGAAGTTTTACATCCTTACTTGGGGGTTCAATTAATGGGACTTACTGCTCGAATAGCAAAAGAACACAATAAAGACCCTAATTCTCTCGTTGAGCTACCTGAAAGGGCCGGGGCTCTCGTTCAGACTGTTTTGAGCGACAGTCCAGCCGAAGAGGCTGGACTTAAGAGGGGTGATTTAGTTATTGCAGCTAATGGAAAAAATATTCTTGATCCTCAAGCCTTACTTGATCAAGTTGATAATGCTGAGATTGGTAAACCATTCCCTCTTCAGGTTTTAAGAAATAGTCGCGAAATAAATCTTTCTATAAAACCTGCAGCATTACCTGGAATAAGTTGAACGGCTTGCTACGGTCCTTCAAAAAGATCCACCCAAATCATGGAAGACAATCAAACTCAAATGAAAAGGGCTGTTGCCGAAGCAGCTATTGATCAAATAAAAAATGGGATGATATTAGGACTTGGATCAGGTTCAACTGCTGCAATGATGATAGAAGCACTTGCAGCAAAACTAAAGACTGGAGAGTTAAGAGATATTGTTGGAGTAACTACATCTTTCCAAGGGGAAGTTTTGGCTTCTCAACTTGGAATACCTTTGCAATCATTTTCGTCAGTAAAACATATTGATCTCGCTATTGACGGAGCTGATGAGGTGGATCCTGATTTTCAACTTATTAAAGGAGGAGGTGCTTGTCATGTTCAAGAAAAGCTTGTTGCTTCCATTGCACAAAGATTTGTAGTTGTTGTTGACTCAAGCAAGATTGTAGAAAAACTAAACTTAGAATTTCTACTACCCATAGAAGTTCTCCCAGATGCTTGGGAAAGTGTCAAGAGACGTATTGCTAACTTGGGCGGAGAATCTGAATTAAGAATGGCTAAGAAAAAGGCTGGTCCAGTTGTGACTGATCAGGGTAATTTGGTATTAGATTGTAAAATGAATGGTGGAATTTCTGAGCCTAAAGATCTTGAGCGAATTATAAATAATATTCCTGGAGTTTTAGAAAATGGACTTTTTGTTGATTTAACTGATGAGGTGTTAGTGGGAGAAATAATAAATAATCAAATAAGAGTTAAGTCATTAAAAAATTAGAATTCTTATTTAATCATCTTTAGACCTTATTCTTATCGATTCGTAATGACTATGTAAGCTTTCACTTTCTGCTAGATTTTTGATTGCTTTTGAACTCTTTTCAAAAGATCTTTGGTTGAATTCAATAATTGAAGTTGCTTTCATAAATGTTTCTACGCTTAGTGGGCTACTAAATCTAGCGGTACCTGAAGTTGGAAGGGTATGGTTAGGGCCGGCTATATAATCACCAACAGCTTCTGGTGTCCATTCCCCTAAAAATATTGCACCAGCATTATTAATTCTTTGACAAATTTCATTAGGCTTTTCCACTAAAAGCTGTAAATGCTCTGGGGCGAATTGATCTGATAATTCAATACATGAATTCAAGCTATTAGCGTGTGCAAGTAATCCCCAGTTTTTAAGTGATTCTCTACATATTTTTTCTCTCGGATGGTTCCTAAGCTGATTCTCTAATTCCAAAGGTATTTCATCTAAAAATCTCTTTTCAGTTGTTAAAAGTATTGCTGAAGCTAAAGGATCATGTTCTGCTTGAGCAAGCATATCTGCAGCAATATGTTTTGGTTTAGCAGTGTGGTCAGCAATTATCAGAACTTCGCTAGGACCTGCTAAAGAGTCTATTCCTACTTTCCCGTAAACAGCTTTCTTTGCAAGGGTTACATAAATATTTCCAGGACCAGTAATTACATCTACTTGAGGAATTGATTTGGTCCCAAAAGCCATAGCAGCAATTGACTGAGCCCCCCCCACTCTGAAGACCTTGTCAACTTTTGCTAGAAATGCAGCCGCAAGAACAGTTTGATTTATTCTCCCATCTTTTCCTGCTGGACACACCATTAGTATTTCTTTTACCCCAGCAACTTTTGCAGGAATTGCATTCATTAAAACTGTGCTGGGATAAGAAGCTCTTCCTCCAGGGATATAAATACCTGCACGCTTAACTGGTGTCCATCTCCGACCAAGAATTTCTCCATACTCACCTTTGATTTCTAGGTTGTTTGGCGTGAGCTTTTCATGAAAATTATTGATTCTTTTATAAGCTAAATTAAGAGCATCTTTTAATTCTGAAGATGTATTCTCCCAAGATTTCATTATTTCATTTTTAGAAACTTGAAGAGGATCTGGAATGAAACTGTCAAATAATTCTGTATATTTTTGTACTGCTTTATCTCCATTTATTTCAACTTCATGAAGGATCTCATTTACGACTTTAACTTCATCTTGAAGTTTTTTACCTTTTGCTCTGCCTGAGGATTTTTCAATGAATTTCTTTGCGTCTTCAAATTTTCTCGTTCTATTAATAAGAGGATTTTCATTCTCCTCTTTTAGCGATGGATTTACGTACACGAATATTTCGCCCAAATTCTGAGTTAAAGTTAAAGCCTTAAGGGTCGAATTGTCTTGTATTTTGAGTAATCTGAATCCTTTTTAATGGGTACTGAGGTAAGGTGTATAGAACCTTCAAAATAGTTTGCTTTTCGTGGCCAATAACAAATCATCAAAAAAGCGAGTAGAAATCGCAGAGAGAAACCGTTTGCAAAACAAATCTTATAAGTCAGCTCTTAGGACCTTAATGAAAAAGTGCACTGTTGCTTGTGAGGAGTTTTCTCAAAAGCCAGGGGATGAGGCAAAAGCTAAAATTGATCAAAGTATCAATGCCGCCTTTAGTAAAATTGATAAGGCAGTAAAGAGAGGAGTTCTCCATAAAAACAATGGAGCTCATCAAAAGGCAAGATTAAGCTCTGCCCTCAAGAAAACTTTAGAAGCAGTTAAATCCCTATAAATTAATTTCTATTAATTTATAGGGATTTAACTGCATATAAAACTTTGAAATTTATATTTTTAAAATAACCTCAATATATAATCTTGCCGAAACTTTCTCTTATTGATAGTCATTGCCATTTGATTTTTGAAAACTTTTCTGACGATCTGGATAAGGTCTGCTCCAGGTGGAGAAAAGTGGGTGTCAATTACCTTGTTCATGCTTGTGTTAAGCCTTCTGAAATTATTTCAATAAAAAAATTAGCAGATCGTTTTCCTGAATTGAGATATGCAGTAGGGGTTCATCCTCTTGATACTGATTGCTGGAATGATGAAACTCTTAATCATTTAAGAAATGCGGCTCAGGGAGATGAAAGGATTGTTGCCATTGGAGAAATAGGAATAGATCTTTTTAGAGAAGACAATTTACAAGAACAATTAGATATTTTGCGACCTCAACTTGAACTTGCTGTTGAATTGGATTTGCCAGTAATCATTCATTGCCGTGATGCCGCAGGCCCCATGTTGAAAGAGTTGACTTCCTTCGTAAATAGTGGGACCTCAATTAAAGGTGTAATGCATTGCTGGTCAGGAACACCAGAAGAAATGAGCTGTTTCTTGGACATTGGTTTTTTTGTGAGCTTTAGTGGAAATGTGACATTTCCAAAAGCCCATTCAGTTCATAATTGCGCTAAAGCAGTACCAAGTGATCGATTTTTAATAGAAACTGATTGCCCTTTCCTTTCTCCAGTCCCAAATAGAGGAAAAAGGAATGAGCCGTCTTATGTCGAATTTGTTGCTGCGCAAATAGCCAATTTGAGGGGCCAGCTGATCGAGGATGTGGCTCGTGACAGTACTAGGAATGCTAAAAATCTTTTTAAACTGATTTGATTCCAAATTATTACTGGATTAAACAGTGCGATGACGTGTAGAATCGATAATTGGCCTGGTAAGGATTGGTTAGTTCCTTTCTTGCCTGATGAGCATTTTTTCCCAACGCAGGGAATGTTGTACTAATTCACTTCTTTGATCATTACTTACCCCGCTTAATCTAAGTGCTGGTTGACTTTTTGGTATTAAAATCGTGATTAGTTTGCTTTTTCATCAAGGTCGCAACTTATTTACTTCATCAAATCAGCAGGTTTTCGCATGAGCAGAAGCGCGATTCAGGTTGCTAAGACAGCTACTTATTTGCCTGATCTGGTTGAGGTCCAAAGATCAAGTTTTAAATGGTTTCTAGAAAAAGGTTTGATAGAAGAACTGGAAAGCTTTTCTCCAATAACAGATTATACCGGGAAGTTAGAACTGCATTTTGTTGGAAGCGAATATAGACTAAAACGTCCTAGGCATGACGTTGAAGAAGCAAAGAGAAGAGACGCAACATTTGCATCTCAGATGTATGTCACCTGTCGATTGATAAATAAAGAAACTGGTGAAATTAAAGAGCAAGAAGTTTTTATTGGTGAATTACCTTTGATGACTGAGAGAGGTACTTTCATTATTAATGGAGCTGAAAGAGTAATAGTCAATCAAATTGTAAGAAGTCCTGGTGTTTATTTTAAAGATGAACAAGATAAAAATGGCAGAAGGACCTATAATGCAAGTGTTATCCCAAATAGAGGGGCTTGGCTGAAGTTTGAGACTGATAAGAATGATCTATTACATGTTCGCGTTGATAAAACCAGGAAAATAAATGCTCATGTTTTGATGAGGGCAATGGGATTATCTGATAATGATGTAATAGATAAACTTAGACATCCTGAATATTATAAAAAGTCAATAGATGCAGCAAATGATGAGGGTATTAGTTCTGAGGATCAGGCGTTATTAGAACTTTATAAAAAATTAAGACCTGGAGAGCCTCCCTCTGTAACTGGAGGTCAGCAACTTTTACAATCTAGATTCTTTGATCCAAAACGATATGACCTTGGCAGGGTAGGAAGATATAAAATAAATAACAAACTACGCCTAACTATTCCAGATACTGTAAGAACTCTTACCCATGAAGATGTTTTATCAACTTTGGATTATTTAATTAATTTGGAGTTGGATGTAGGAGGAGCAACCCTTGACGATATAGATCACTTAGGAAATAGAAGAGTTAGATCTGTAGGAGAGCTTCTACAAAATCAAGTAAGAGTTGGCCTTAATCGACTTGAGAGGATTATCAAGGAGAGAATGACAGTTGGTGAGACAGATTCACTAACTCCTGCACAGCTTGTAAACCCTAAACCTTTGGTCGCAGCAATAAAAGAATTTTTTGGATCAAGTCAACTTAGTCAATTCATGGACCAAACAAATCCTTTGGCAGAGTTGACACATAAAAGAAGAATTTCAGCCTTAGGACCTGGTGGTTTGACCAGAGAGCGAGCAGGCTTTGCCGTTAGGGATATTCATCCTTCTCACTATGGAAGATTATGTCCTATTGAAACCCCTGAGGGACCAAATGCTGGGTTAATAAACTCACTTGCTACTCATGCAAGAGTTAATCAGTATGGTTTTATTGAGACTCCATTTTGGAAAGTAGAAAATGGTCGACTTATAAAAGAGGGGAAGCCGATTTATTTATCTGCAGATTTAGAAGATGAATGTAGAGTTGCACCTGGTGACGTAGCTACAGATAGTGAAGGCAATATACTTGCAGATTTAATACCAGTTAGGTATCGACAAGATTTTGAAAAAGTACCGCCTGAGCAAGTTGATTATGTTCAACTTTCTCCTGTTCAAGTTATTTCAGTCGCGACTTCATTAATTCCTTTCCTTGAGCATGATGATGCAAACAGGGCACTTATGGGCTCTAACATGCAAAGGCAAGCAGTACCTCTTTTGAGGCCTGAGAGACCATTGGTGGGAACAGGTCTTGAAACCCAGGTTGCAAGAGATTCTGGTATGGTTCCAATTTCAAGAGTAAATGGAAAGGTTATTTTTGTAGACGCTAATGCAATTGTGGTGAAAGATGAAGATGGTAATGAACATACACATTATCTTCAGAAATATCAAAGATCAAACCAAGATACATGTCTCAATCAAAGACCTATTGTTCATCTTGATGATTATGTTATTGCTGGTCAAGTTTTAGCTGATGGTTCGGCTTGCGAAGGAGGTGAAATAGCTTTAGGTCAAAATGTTTTAGTCGCTTATATGCCTTGGGAAGGATACAACTATGAAGATGCAATTCTTGTAAGTGAAAGATTAGTTAAAGATGATTTATATACATCAGTTCATATTGAAAAATATGAAATTGAGGCTCGTCAAACAAAATTAGGACCTGAGGAAATAACAAGAGAAATTCCTAATGTTGCCGAAGAAAATTTAGGTAATTTAGATGAAATGGGAATCATTCGTATTGGTGCTTTCGTTGAGAGTGGAGATATCTTGGTAGGTAAAGTAACGCCTAAGGGAGAGACTGACCAACCACCAGAAGAGAAATTGCTTAGAGCTATATTCGGTGAAAAAGCTAGAGATGTAAGAGATAATTCTTTAAGAGTTCCAAGTACAGAAAGGGGAAGAGTTGTAGATGTGCGGGTATATACAAGAGAACAAGGAGATGAACTGCCACCTGGGGCAAATATGGTTGTTAGAGTTTATGTGGCACAGAGGAGAAAAATCCAAGTTGGAGACAAAATGGCTGGACGTCATGGAAATAAAGGCATTATCAGCAGAATTCTCCCAAGAGAAGATATGCCATATCTACCTGATGGAACGCCAGTAGACATAGTTCTAAATCCACTAGGAGTTCCAAGTCGAATGAATGTTGGTCAAGTTTTCGAATGTCTTATGGGTTGGGCGGCTGCAAATTTAAATTGTCGGGTAAAAGTTGTACCTTTTGATGAAATGTATGGTGCAGAGAAATCCCAGCAAACGGTAGAGGCTTATCTTAAAGAGGCCGCAAAGCAGCCTGGCAAAGAATGGGTTTACAATCCTGAAAACCCAGGCAAGCTTCAGTTGATAGATGGAAGATCGGGAGAGCCTTTCGATCAGCCCGTTACTGTTGGTTATGCTCAAATTCTAAAACTTGTTCACCTAGTTGATGATAAAATCCATGCCCGTTCCACTGGTCCATACTCTTTAGTTACTCAGCAACCTCTTGGTGGTAAAGCTCAACAGGGAGGTCAAAGGCTTGGAGAGATGGAAGTTTGGGCGTTAGAGGCTTATGGCGCGGCTTATACATTGCAAGAACTTCTTACCGTAAAATCAGATGATATGCAGGGAAGGAATGAAGCACTTAATGCAATTGTTAAAGGTAAGCCAATTCCTCGACCAGGCACCCCGGAGTCATTCAAGGTTTTAATGCGGGAATTACAGTCTTTAGGACTTGATATTGCTGTATATACCGACGAGGGGAGAGAAGTTGATTTGATGCAGGACGTTAATCCCAGGAGGAGTACTCCAAGTAGGCCAACTTATGAATCTCTAGGTGTATCAGACTATGACGCAGACTAATTAATTGAATTAATCCAATTTCTCCTCTAATTAAAACCGTTAATTATCTCTCATGACTAACAGCAATCTTCGTACTGAAAATCATTTTGATTATGTCAAAATTACATTAGCTTCCCCTGATAGAGTAATGGAATGGGGACAAAGAACTCTTCCAAATGGACAAATAGTTGGAGAAGTTACAAAGCCAGAGACTATTAATTATCGAACATTAAAGCCTGAAATGGACGGCCTTTTTTGTGAAAAAATATTTGGCCCTTCTAAAGATTGGGAGTGCCATTGTGGAAAATATAAAAGAGTGAGACATCGTGGAATAGTTTGTGAAAGGTGTGGAGTGGAAGTTACCGAAAGTAGAGTCCGTCGCCACAGAATGGGATTTATTAAATTAGCGGCACCAGTTTCCCATGTTTGGTATTTAAAAGGGATCCCAAGTTATGTTGCGATTCTGCTTGATATGCCTCTTAGAGATGTAGAGCAAATTGTTTATTTTAACTGTTATGTTGTTTTGGATTCAGGAGACCATAAAGATTTAAAATATAAACAACTTCTTACTGAAGATGAGTGGCTAGAGATAGAGGATGAGATTTATTCTGAAGACTCGACCATTGAAGAGGAGCCGGTAGTTGGTATTGGTGCAGAGGCTTTAAAGCAACTCCTAGAGGATCTTGATCTAAAGGCGGTGGCCGAGCAATTACGAGAGGAAATTACGAATAGTAAAGGGCAAAAGCGAGCCAAGCTAATAAAAAGATTGCGTGTTTTAGATAACTTTATAGCTACAAATGCAAGCCCAGAGTGGATGGTATTAGATGCAATACCTGTTATTCCGCCTGATCTTAGGCCAATGGTTCAGTTGGATGGAGGTCGTTTTGCAACCTCAGATTTAAATGACTTATATCGAAGAGTGATCAACAGGAACAATCGATTAGCACGCTTACAAGAGATATTGGCCCCAGAAATAATAGTTAGAAATGAGAAGAGAATGCTTCAAGAAGCTGTAGATGCATTAATAGATAATGGTCGAAGAGGAAGAACTGTCGTAGGAGCAAATAATCGGCCTTTAAAATCATTGAGTGACATAATTGAAGGCAAGCAGGGGCGTTTCAGACAAAATCTTTTAGGAAAGCGAGTCGACTATTCTGGACGATCCGTCATTGTTGTTGGACCTAAATTAAAGATGCATCAATGCGGACTGCCTAAGGAAATGGCAATAGAATTATTCCAGCCTTTTGTAATTCATCGATTAATTAGACAGAACATTGTTAATAACATAAAGGCCGCTAAAAAACTTATACAGCGAGCAGATGATGAAGTAATGCAGGTACTTCAAGAAGTCATTGAAGGTCATCCAATCTTATTAAATAGAGCGCCTACTCTTCATAGGTTAGGTATCCAAGCTTTTGAGCCAAAACTTGTAGATGGAAGAGCCATTCAGTTACACCCTTTAGTATGTCCAGCTTTCAACGCTGACTTTGATGGAGATCAAATGGCTGTTCATGTACCTCTTGCAATTGAAGCTCAAACTGAGGCGAGAATGTTAATGCTTGCAAGCAACAACATCCTTTCTCCTGCAACTGGTGATCCAATTGTAACCCCATCTCAAGACATGGTCCTTGGTTCCTATTATTTAACGGCAATACAACCTAATCAAAATAGACCTGAGTTTGGGCAAAAATCTAGTACATTTGCAGGCCTTGAAGATGTAATTAATGCTTTCGAAGATAAGAGACTTAATTTACATAATTGGATATGGGTTCGTTTTAATGGGGAAGTTGATGATGAGGAAGAGCTTGAAAATCCAATAGAGGCAAAAACTCTTGAAGATGGCAGTAAATTTGAGCAGTGGACTTTCCGTAGAGATCGTTATGACAGTGAAGGTTTTTTAATAAGCAGGTACATACTTACAACGGTTGGAAGAGTAGTAATGAATCACACAATTCTTGATGCCGTGTCAACAGGATAAACAATCCAAAACAAGCATTAAATTAATCTTTCTCTATCATCATGACTTCTTCAACTCCCAAAACACGTAAAAAATCAGCTTCTAAAACTAGTAAAGCTAGAGGTTCAAAGAAAGGCTCTAAGAAAGGTTCTCAGGTAAATAAGGTTCCACCTTTACCTAAAACAACCCCAACTTTCAGAAATCGAGTTGTTGATAAGAAAGGTCTAAAGCAATTAGTAGCCTGGGCTTATAAACATCATGGCACTGCGGCTACAGCGGCAATGGCTGATAATTTAAAGGATTTGGGCTTTAGATACGCAACCCAAGCGGCTGTATCAATTTCAGTCGAAGATTTAAAAGTTCCAGAGGCAAAACAAGATCTTTTAGGACAAGCAGAACAACAAATTACTGCTACTGAGGAATGTTATAGGTTAGGGGAGATCACAGAGGTAGAAAGGCATACAAAGGTTATTGATACTTGGACAGAGACTAATGAAAGACTTGTAGATGCAGTAAAGAAGAATTTCAACCAAAATGACCCACTTAACTCCGTTTGGATGATGGCCAATTCAGGAGCGAGAGGCAACATGTCACAGGTGAGGCAGCTTGTTGGGATGAGAGGTTTAATGGCTAATCCCCAAGGTGAAATTATTGACTTGCCAATTAGGACTAACTTCCGAGAGGGGTTGACTGTTACTGAATACGTTATTTCTTCATATGGAGCTCGCAAGGGTTTAGTCGATACCGCTTTAAGAACTGCTGATTCTGGATATTTAACTAGAAGATTAGTAGACGTTGCTCAAGATGTAATTGTGAGAGAGGAAGATTGTGGAACTTCAAGAGCAATTCTTGTTAAATCTGAGGATGGAAAATATGGCAGTCGTTTAGTAGGCCGACTTACTGCAGAACAGGTTCAAAATCCTGAAGGTGATGTTATAGCAGAGAGAGATACTCAAATAGACCCTCCTTTATCTAAGAAACTCGAAGAGTCACAAGTCTCTGCGGTAATGGTTAGATCACCTTTAACTTGTGAGGCAAATCGATCTGTTTGTAGGAAGTGTTATGGCTGGGCATTAGCTCATAACCAATTAGTTGATCTTGGAGAGGCTGTAGGAATCATTGCTGCTCAATCAATTGGTGAGCCTGGCACTCAATTGACCATGAGAACATTTCATACTGGGGGAGTTTCAACTGCTGAGACAGGGGTTGTCAGGTCAACTGTTGAAGGGAAGGTTGAATTTGGCCCAAAGGCAAGAATAAGGGGGTATAGAACTCCACATGGAGTTGAAGCTCAACAAGCAGAGGTTGATTTTGTTTTAACTGTTAAGGCAAGCGGTAAAGGTAGAAATCAAAGAATAGAGATTACTAATGGCTCACTTCTCTTTGTCGTAGATGGTCAAGAGATTGGTAGTGATATAACAGTTGCTCAAATAGCTGCGGGTACTGTAATAAAAAGCGTTGAGAAGGCTACAAAGGATGTTGTTTGTGATTTAGCTGGTCAAGTTAGGTATGAGAAAGCAATTCAACCGAAAGAAGTTACCGATAGACAAGGTAATATTACGCTGAAAGCCCAAAGATTAGGTCGTCTCTGGGTTCTTGCTGGAGATGTTTATAACTTGCCTCCTAACGCAAAACCAGTTTTAGATGGAAATTCAGAGGCAAAAGAAGGAATGGTTTTGGCAGAGGCTAGTCAGGCTAGTGAATTTGGAGGCGAAGTCAGACTTAGAGATTCAATCGGTGATTCTCGAGAGGTTCAGATAGTTACAACTTCAATGACTCTCAAAGATTTTAAATTGATTGGAGAGTCAACCCACTCAGGCGAGATTTGGCATCTTGAATCCAAGGATGCAGTTAAATATAGATTAAATACAATTCCTGGAAGTAAAATTGGCAATGCAGAAGTAATAGCAGAACTTGCAGATGATAGGTTTAAAACAAATACTGGTGGTCTTGTTAAATATGCCCCTGGTCTTTCAGTTAAAAAGGCTAGATCTGCCAAGAATGGATTCGAGGTAAGTAATGGAGGAACATTACTCTGGATTCCGCAAGAGACACATGAGATTAATAAAGATATTTCTTTGCTTATGATTCAAGATAAACAGTGGATTGAAGCAGGAACTGAAGTAGTTAAAGATATTTTTAGTCAAACTGCTGGAATAGTAACAGTCACTCAAAAAAATGATATTTTAAGAGAAATCATAGTTAGGAGTGGTAGCTTCCATTTATCTAATGATAGTAAGGCTCTTGATAGATTTGATAATGAGGGATTAATCGTTAATCCAGGCGAGACAATTGCAAAAGGTCTAAAAGCTGATGCAATAGTTTTTGTAGAAACAGTTGATACTCCAGAGGGTAAAGGTTTACTTCTTCGTCCTGTTGAGGAGTTTACTATTCCAGATGAGGCTCAGTTACCTGAACTTGCTCATATAAAACAAGAAAAAGGTCCTCATTTAGGGCTTAAAGCTACTCAAAGACTGGCATATAAAGATGGCGAACTAATCAAGTCTGTAGAGGGCGTTGAGCTTCTTCGGACCCAATTGAGTCTTGAGACATTTGAGACAACTCCTCAAATGACAGTTGACGTAGAGGTTGTTAAAGATAAAAAGTCTAAAACTATTGAAAGACTTTGTCTTGTAATTCTTGAAAGTATTCTTGTTCGTAGAGATACAATCTCTGACTCAAGCCACGGATCTACTCACACAGAGTTGCAGATTCAAGATGGACAAGAAGTTAATGCTGGTGATGTTGTAGCTACTACTCAGATATTATGTAAGGAAGAAGGTCTAGTGCAGTTGCCAAAAGTACTTGACGGTGATCCGATAAGAAGATTAATTGTTGAAAGAAAAGAAGATACAAAAAGGATAGCGACAAAAACTAGGCCAAATGTTCAAGTTGGTCAAAGAGTTGTTGATGGCGATTTAATTGCTGATAATCATCAAGTTGACTGTTGCGGAGAAATCGAAGCTTGTGATGAGAAAGGCTTAACTCTTAGGCTTGGGAGACCATATATGGTATCCCCTGATTCTGTACTTCATGTCCGAGATGGGGATTTAGTCCAAAGAGGAGACGGACTAGCATTGCTTGTTTTCGAACGCCAGAAAACTGGAGATATTGTTCAAGGGTTACCAAGGATTGAGGAGTTACTTGAGGCAAGAAGGCCAAGAGATTCCGCGATTTTATGTAAAAAATCAGGAGTTGTTGATATCAAGCAAGGAGAAGATGATGAATCTATTACTGTCACTGTTATTGAAGGTGATGATGCAATAGAAGAATATCCAATTCTTTTAAGTAAAAATGTGATGGTTAGTAATAGCCAGCAAGTAAATGCAGGCGAGTTATTGACTGATGGACCGATTAATCCTCATGAATTACTAGAGTGCTTCTTTACCGATTTACGTGATAAAAAGCCGTTAATGGAGGCGGCTCAACAAGCTATTGCACAATTACAGCATCGCTTGGTAAATGAAGTTCAAAATGTATATAAATCACAAGGAGTCTCTATTCACGATAAGCATATTGAGGTTATCGTTCGACAAATGACTAGTAAGGTTCGTATTGAGGATGCAGGTGATACGACACTACTTCCAGGAGAACTTATTGAGCTTCGACAAGTAGAGGATACAAATGAAGCAATATCAATAACAGGCGGAGCGCCAGCTGAATTTACTCCTGTGTTGCTTGGGATCACAAAAGCATCTTTGAATACTGATAGCTTTATATCTGCGGCTTCTTTCCAGGAGACAACAAGAGTTTTGACAGAGGCAGCTATTGAAGGGAAGTCTGACTGGCTTCGCGGTCTCAAAGAAAATGTAATTATTGGAAGGCTAATTCCTGCTGGTACTGGTTTTAGTGGATTTGTCGAAGAATTAAGAGCGGAGGCAGGCCCTCACCCAGACATTTTGTCGGAAGACCCTGCTGGATTCAGGAGAATTCAAAATCTTCGACCTGATTACACAGTAGATATGCCTAACACCACAAAAGCGAGCTCGACAGCTGTTTTGGATGATCCAAGTGATGAGGACCTTGAGGCTACAAGGTCTAGGCATGGAATTGATCCAACAGTTAGTAACTTTGCTGCATTTGCAAGGCCTAATAGTGAAGCTGATTTCCAAGACAGTCAAATGCCTGATCCTGCTGCATTAGAGGGACTGCAAGAAGAGGGCTTGCTCTCAGATGAATAAATTAAGTACTATATTAATAATTTTATAAATTTTATTTTTGTTATTTGGGATTTTTAAATGCTTGAACCAAATATTTCTCCGAAGAGGAAACTTCCAAAATATGGCTTCCATACTCATACTGAAAAACTTAATGGGAGATATGCCATGATTGGTTTTATAGCCTTATTAATATTGGAATTTAATTTGGGACATGGTTTTCTTATTTGGTGATGAGTCCAATGGACTACTCAAGGGAGAAAATATTATTAGGCCTAAGTAAAACTCAACTTGAACATTTAGTTGCTGAATTAGGCCAACCTTCTTATAGGGGGAGGCAACTGCATGATTGGCTATATGTTAAAGGGGTTAGGAGTCTCGACGAAATAACAGTACTTCCAAAAGACATGAGAATTTTGCTTAACAAAGAAGGTATTCAAATTGGGAGGTTAAGTGAGGTTGAGAGGTCTGTCTCTTCTGATGAAACAATCAAGTTACTCTTAGGAACGCATGATGGAGAAAATGTTGAGACAGTTGGTATACCAACTGAAAAAAGACTTACTGTCTGTGTTTCTAGTCAAGTTGGCTGTGCGATGGGATGTCTTTTCTGTGCAACGGGAAAGAGCGGTTTACAGCGTTCATTAGCAGTCAATGAAATCGTTGATCAAGTGTTAAGTGTTCGTGAGGCAATGGCAAGAAGGCCCTCGCATGTTGTTTTTATGGGAATGGGCGAGCCTCTAATGAATCTTAAATCAGTCCTAAATGCAATTTATTGTCTAAATAAAGATTTAAATATTGGGCAAAGAAAAATCACTGTTAGTACAGTTGGGGTTGCAAATACTTTACCAATATTAGCGGAGAATGCATTAGCTATTTTGGGTAGTGTTCAATTTACTTTGGCAGTAAGTTTACATGCTCCTAATCAAGAAATAAGAGAAGAATTGATACCTTCTGCTAAAAATTATCATATTAATAAACTTTTGAATGATTGTAAAAATTATAATAATAAGACTGGAAGAAGAGTAAGCTTTGAATATATTTTATTAGGAGGTGTTAATGATTTACCTTGCCACGCTGAAGAACTTGCAAGTCTTTTATTTGATTCTAAAAGTCATATAAACCTCATTGCATACAATCCAATCTTTGAGGCAAATTATGAAAGGCCTTCTTCTGAGAGGATTAAAAATTTTATGAATATTTTAAAGAATAAGGGGATGATGGTTACTCTTAGGGCAAGTCGGGGTTTAGATAGTAATGCAGCCTGCGGTCAGTTGAGGAGTAAGAACTCTTTGAGGAATAAAATATGACATTAATGAAAATAAAAAAAGAGATTAATCCATGAGTCAGATTGATTGGTTGATATTTTTTGGTTACCTTCTCTTTACTTTGTTTCTTGGATATTCCGTCTCAAGGAGGAATAGGTCGGATAGTGATTATTTTGTTGCAGGGCGAAAGTTAAGCGGCATGCTTGCAGGAGCCTCAATGGCTGCAACAACTTTCTCTATAGATACCCCTTTGTATGTAGCAGGGTTAGTCGGTTCAAGAGGTTTAGCCGGTAATTGGGAATGGTGGAGCTTTGGGATGGCACATGTTGCCATGACGGTTATTTTCTCTTCTTTATGGAGAAGAAGTGGTGTCATAACGGATGCGGCATTCACAGAATTAAGATATGGAGGCATTCCCGCTGCCTGGTTAAGAGGAGTAAAAGCTTTCTTGTTAAGTGTGCCTATAAATTGTATTGGTATTGGCTATGCTTTTCTTGCAATGCGCAAGGTTGCAGAAGCATTGGAAATAGTTAATGGTGAAGTGGTCTTGTTTGGATTTACTGATACAACATTACTATTGATTGGGGTTGCAATTTTTATGCTTATTTATACAGTTATTGGTGGATTATGGGCTGTTGTTCTAAATGATTTTTTTCAATTAATCTTTGCGCTTATAGGTGCTTTTATAGTTGCTATAGCTGTGTTGAATTCTGTAGGTGGCATCAACAATTTGATTATTTCTTTGAATGATATAAATCGTCCAGAGCTAATGTCTTTTTTCCCTTGGGAGCTAAATAGTCAAGGATTTAAATGGATTGAATCAGCTGAAATTAGCTTTTCAACTTTTCTTTGCTTTATAACTATCCAATGGTGGAGTTTTAGAAGGAGTGATGGAGGAGGTGAATTTATTCAAAGGATGCTTGCAACTAGAGATGAAAAACAAGCAGAGTTATCTGGTTGGGTATTTTTGATAATTAATTATCTAATAAGAAGTTGGCTTTGGATTATTGTTGCATTAAGTGCTTTAGTCCTTTTACCTGATCAAAATGATTGGGAATTAAGTTATCCAATACTAGCAATGAGATATTTACCTCCTGTAGCTATTGGATTAGTTATAGTATCTTTAGTCGCTGCTTTTATGAGTACTGTAAGTACTTCTTTGAATTGGGGAGCTAGTTATTTAACTCATGATCTATATCAACGATTTATTAGGCCTTCAGCCAGTCAAAAAGAATTATTATTTATTGCTCAAATAACAAGTGTTATTTTATTGTTTTTTGGTATTTTTATGGCCTTGGTTAGTGATAGTATTGGCTCTGTATTCCGTCTAGTTATTGCTATAGGTACAGGGCCTGGAGTTGTATTGGTTTTACGATGGTTTTGGTGGAGAATTAATGCTTTTGCAGAGTTGGCTGCAATGGTTGCGGGTTTTCTTATTGGATTTTCTACATCAGTAATACCAATTTTTCAGATTCAAGATTATGGTTTAAGGCTTCTTTCTACTACGTTACTTTCGGCTTTTGTTTGGTTGACAGTTCTATTCCTTACTCCTCCAGAGTCTAGAAAGGTTTTAGAAGGTTTTGTTCATAAAGTTCGTCCTCCTGGACCTGGTTGGAGGAAAATACGCAGAGTTTTGAAAGTTGAGCAAGATGAATCACTTAAAGATTTATTCTTTAAGTTTCTTTTTGGAGTTGGTGCACTATATGGAGGATTACTTGGGACAGGCGGCTTGATTCTCCATCAGGAAAGAATTGCATTTTCAGGAATTTTTCTTGCCATTTTTTCAATCATCATGCTTGGGAATCGAAAACTTTTTGCAAAGCCAATTAACTCTTGACTTCCAAAATCCATTTTATTGGCCAGAATGATCAAAACTATTATTTGGCTTTGGGTTTTTTTCGAACGACACTCTTACCAATCTTGATAGTGGCAATTTTTGGCATTGCCTTTTTTGCCGTTAGTGCAAGGATTTGGTTGCCTGGAGACATGCTAGCCCCAGCACCTTTGACATGAAAACTCATTAGTGTTTTATTAACCTATGAATGATTCTGTTAGTAAATTGGAAGGAGAGGGGCTTGCTAATCTTGCCATTGATCCCGAAGTATTAGCGAATGAACTTGCTGCAGAGTTGGTTGGAGATCCTTTAGATGAAATTAAAAATCTAGATGATGATTCCAAAACAGCCGCGCAGGAATGTGAAAAGGGCTTGATTTGGTTGAGCCAAGGTCACCAAGAGCGACTTCAAGGATTACGAGTTTTCTGCGAGTATCGAGATCCGAGGGCCTTGCCTCTATTGATTCCACTTTTGCAGGAGCCATGTCCTGTCGAGAGAATGAGTGCTGTCTATGCTCTTGGGAGGAATCCTTGTCCAAGGGCTATTGAAATACTTTTGCAGCTACTACAAAGAGATAGCAATGCATATGTGCGTAAAGCAACTGCTTGGAGCCTTGGCAATTATGCAGATTCCAGAGTATTAGAGCCTTTGCTAAATTCCTTGCAAAATGATGTTGCAGCGGTAAGGCTTTGGGCCGCTAGTTCACTTGCTGAAGTAGGTTCCAGCTCTGAAAAAAATGCTGAATTAGCCACTTCAAAACTCATTACAAGTGTTTTGATTGATGCGGAACCTGTGGTTAGAAGCAATTGTATTTGGTCCCTGGGAAGACTTTATGAAAAATTAAATAACATCCTTCAAAAAGAAATTGATGATGTTTTCTCAACAATTTTGTTAGAGGATCAAGAACCATCTGTTCGATACGAAGCCCGAGTTGCCTTGGAACAACTTGATACTCCTCAAATAAAAGAAAAATTAAAGAATTTAAGTGAGCAAGGTCTTTTAGCTTGAATTCTTGTATTCCAAACAATTACTTGTAACAACCGGTTGCAAGTAATAGGCTCTTTTTCGATATGATAATAGATTTCAGACCTGAATCTGAATGCCTCAACGCACACTTCGATTTCGAATCAGGCAAGATGGACTCGTAGAGGAGTCTGTTGAGGGAGTTGTGGGCGATT
>CETG01079352.1_pt1 | contig 18187 bp, 13 predicted proteins | sample 361471 | NCBI WGS metagenome assembly CETG01 (sample SAMEA2622696, study PRJEB7988) | marine metagenome | isolation source: saline water (ENVO:00002010), including | reverse complement strand
TTTCCCAGACGATTCATGGTGTTACGCACTTCCTGAATTTGGTTGGGGTCGAGGCCTGCGGTTGGTTCATCCATGATCAGCACATCGGGTTCATGGAGTAAAGCCTGTGCCATGCCCACTCGTTGGCGATACCCTTTGGAAAGTTTGCCGATCGCTTTGTAGATCACGCTGCTCAAATCACACAAGTCGACGACCGCTTCGATACGTTCTGCTCGAATGCGTTTGGAAAGACCCCGGGCATCTGCAAAAAACGAGAGCAGTGAATGGGGAGTCATGTCCAGATAGAGGGGGCCGTTTTCAGGGAGATAACCGAGGTGTCGTGAGCCTTCGATACGATGGGTGGCCATGTTGCATCCGGCAATACTGGCGATGCCCTCCGATGGAGAGAGGTAGCCAGTGAGGATTTTCATCGTCGTACTTTTTCCGGCTCCGTTGGGGCCGAGAAAAGCGACCACTTCGCCGCGGCGAATCTGAAAGTTGACATCGCGTGTAGCAGCAAATTCACCGTAGAACTTGGAAAGCTGGCTGGCTTCTATCATCACTTCGTCGCTGGGCCCGGGTTTGTCTCCGGTGGACTCCGGTTGAGACTCAGGAGTCTGAGTTTGAGCCGGAACGGTCTCGTCAGATTTTGATGCGAGCAGCTGTGCTATGGAGTCTTCTTCGGTCATAGGATTCAATGAGTTGTGCCGTGACTAAATGTTGGAGACTGGATGATTCGGGTAAGGTGTTCGTTGGAAGGCGTTTATATCGGGAATGACGTACTGTGTTAATACGGTTTTTTGGGGAATCTTGTTCTCTGCTTCACCAAGTAAGGCCCCTTGTCCGGGACATTAACCGGATTTCGAAATCCGTAAATGTCGGTTCCAGTTATCATCATCCTTTGCCGGGAAATCGGTTCGTAAGTGGACGCCACGGGATTCCTGCCGTTCTAAGGCGGAGTTGACCATGATGCGTGCGACAGTCAACATGTTTTGTAATTCCCAACCTTGCAGACTGGTGAATTGAGCCGGTAAAACGTACCGTCGCCAGCGATCGATGGTTTCGAGTGCTTCTTTGAGCGTATCGGCTTCTCGACGTACTCCAACAAAACGCCACATCAGACTTTTAAGTGAATTGGTAATATCCGTCAAATCCATGATCTCATTGGTGGACGCGATATTGGGATTGCTAATCTGATACGCTTCGTAATGATCCTGCGTTGCTGTCGCTGCCTGCGAGGCGCCCTCTCCGGCATGAGCTCCGAAGACGAGGCTTTCCAGCAGGCTATTGGATGCCAGGCGGTTGGCTCCATGTAAACCACTCGAGGTCACTTCACCCGCTGCCCAAAGTCCGGGTAACGTCGTTCGCCCTTTGGAATCGACGGTGACACCCCCGATCATATAATGAGCCCCGGGACGTACGGGGATGCGGTCTGAGGTAATGTTGATCCCAAACTTGTCACACGTTCGAGCGATGCCCGGGAAGCGATTGGTGACATAAGAAGGATTGAGATGGGCAAGATCCAGATAGACACACGGGTGTCGGTTTTTCTCCATTTGAGAGACGATGGCTTGAGATACCACATCCCGCGGAGCGAGCTCACCACGCTGATCATAGTCCTTCATAAAGCGGTAGCCGTTGTTGTCTACTAAATATGCACCCTCACCCCGCATAGCTTCGGTGATTAAGTTTCGGCTACTTCCCGCGATGTAAAGAACCGTAGGATGGAACTGCATGAATTCCATATCCGATAATTCAGCACCGGCACGAAAGGCTAAAGCGTGACCATCGGCTGTGGCCACAGGTGGATTGGTTGATTCACGATAGAGCTGACCGGCACCTCCGGTACAGAGGATCGTCTGTTTTGCCCACACCATAATCATGTCGTTGTTTTGACGGATGAGTGCGCCACGGCAAACGCCAGCCTCCGTGAGCAAATCCAACGTAAACGTATTCTCCAGAATCGTGACGTTGCGCAGTTTACGAGTCCACTGAATCATCGCTCGGATGATTTCCTTGCCAGTCGCATCCCCTAAGGCATGCAGAATGCGATGATGGCTATGACCACCTTCACGGCCTAAAGATAACTCTCCGGCATCCTTGTCGAATTTCGTGCCCCATTGCATCAACTCCTGAATTCGGTCAGGAGCTTCTTTGATGACCATCCCCACAATGTCCTGATCGCATAAACTACCACCGGCAGTCAGCGTATCCTGGATATGGTTGTCAAAGTTGTCTTCCGGGTGCATGACACCGGCGATGCCACCTTGTGCGTAATTACTGTTGGATTGCTGCAATTGATCCTTGGTCACGATCATCAGACTATTGGTCGAGCTGACAGCATTGGCAGCGCGCAAGCCAGCCAGACCGCCGCCGATGATCAGCACATCAGTAAATCGATGGGCGACATCTTTGGGATGGAATGGAACGAGATAGCGAGGAGTGATATCAGGCATACCAGTACACCGGGGACAGAGATTTCTATCCTTAATAGTACGCTACAGGCGAATCGGCATTCCGTGCTGGTCGAGCGGGGGTCGTCCTTTTTCCCGTTTTTAAAGAGTGGAGGCTGTTGCGGTCGCTACAACCTATTCATCCGATACAGTCGTACCTGTACGGAATGATTTGAAACGTTGTTGCAGATCAGCCGGAAGCCCGGATAAGACTCCACTTCCCGTGACGCCCTGGACGTCCTTGCGGTTTCCTTCGACCTGACGGACACTCGTTTTGGGCGATGGACGTAATCCCAGAGACTTCAAAGTGTCGGATAATGTCTCCTGACCGGATGCACTGGTGTCCTGCTTGAGACTTTCATAGCGAGCAACCATTTCACGCAACTGGTCAGCAGTGATTCCTAAATCATCCAGTAATTCATCACTCGGGTTATCCTGATGATCGCGTAGGTATTTCAACGCTAGATCAGTGGCTTTACGTGCATAGTCCAATTGAGCTTCTTCTGATGCTTCGATTTGCTCGGGCAGACCCAAATCATCAACGCTGTTTGTATTCTGTTGCCCGGTGCCGGATTGAGTATTTGCTTCTGAACCCGTAGCGTCAGTTGTACCTCCGGATGTCTCCGCCGGATCACCGGACCCCGGGGTATCGGTAGCCTGTTGTCCATTCGGTTCCGCAGCGGATTCTGCCGTATTATCACTTTGCTGGTCACTACCATTTTCGCCAGCCTGTGTTCCTGTAGTCGCCTCAGCTTCAGTCTGTTCGCCACCGCCACCGTTATTACCGTCTCGCGGATCTTTCCCGGGGTCTTTGGTATTCATGCCCTCTGCATTCGGGTCTACGGGCATGTTGTTATTTTGTGGATCGGCAGGTTCACCAGTCTTTGGCTGGCCTGAATCAGTTTGTTGTCCCGGTTGTTTTTCTGTGCCTGTTGGATTCTGAGAGTTTTCTTGCCCGGGAGGTGGATTGCCATCACTCGTTTGCTCGCCTTGATTTCCAGAGTCACTCTCCTGTGGATTGGGCATCGGTGAAGCGTCGGCATTGTCAGACCGCTTGCCCTCCTGGTCCCGCAAATGATCTAAGAGTTTCTCAAAGATATCACCATCGTGTTTATCATCTGACTTTGATCCACCTTCGCGTTTGGGAACATTGTCAGCATTCTCCTGGTTTCCGGACTCACCGGTGGGATCACCGCTGACAGTTTCATCACTGGATTGCGGCTCTTTTCCCCCATCGGTACCTTCTCCACTACTTTCTTCGCCGACCTGTCCGTTATCGGACGTATTCATTCCTTTGTCGTCTCCGGGATCATTGCCAGTGTCTGTTCCCGGACTGTCCTGAGCACCTTCGTCGCCGGGCATACCATCGTTATTAGTTCCCTCTTGGGAATCGCTGGGGTTACCGCCGGAATTTGAGGGCGAGTTATCCCCCATTGCGTCCTTGGGTTCGTCCGAAGGATTGCCTTCACTGCCGGAACCACCATTTTCCATACCTTCTTCGCCACCTTCTTCTGCATTCTCTGAGGTACCACCACCCATAGAGTCCTCAGAATTATTTCCACCACCCTCCGGAGACATTCCATCATCACCAGATTCTTCAGACGGCTTGTCCTCCATCATGTCAGACATTTCGTTCATCATGTCCTGATTGTTCGATGATTCGTCGCCACTTGAGTCATTTGAGGACTCGGCAGGCTCGGTAATATGGATGATTAACGGTTCACTCTGACTTCGATTCGGGTCAGGATTGGAAGTTGTGTGGCGATTGTCGGCGGCTTCAGCGAAGACCGTGATACGAGATCCGGCTGGCAGATTGTATTGAGCCGGAGTAAATCGAGTCGAATGCAATCGCGGAACCTGATTCGTTTTGGTGACGTCATACAGTGGGATTTGAATGTCATTCTGATTTTGACTGGCCACATTCATGGTGACAGAAGACAGTACAAAATCAGGATCGTATGCCTCCCATTCAAGAACAATGGTTTGATTGGCTGCTAGTTCGATCGGTCCCTGGCGAACTTCGCGCACCGTAGGTTTTGTGAATTCAATGACAGGTACAAGATCGGGCAGAGTGTCGATAGAATACTCAATGGCCTGCGGATTTGTTTCGCCGGCAGTGTTTTTGAAGAACGCCTGATAGCCCGAAAACAGCGATTGTTGATTTTCATCGACGATTAATTCAAATTCCAACTCAGCTGTCCGGGCCCCGGTCTTTTGCATCGGTCGCCGTTCTGTGCCACCATGATGCGTTCGTAACTGAATCCAGGCGGAGTCTATATCAGCATTGGCCAAAGTATGGATGCGAATGCGACTTCCTGCGAGTGCCTGTAGATTGAATTGACGAGTATGGGTCACGTTCGGCAGGTCCGTGTATTCAGGATACGTGATGTCTAACTGAGTGACACGAATCGATGGCGACGGTTTCACGGTAACTTGATATTGGTTACTCAAAGCAGTTCGTGTTTCAGGACTACCGGCTTCGATCCAATATTGAAAGCTTTGCTGTAAACCACGCGGAGCGTCGTCAATCAAAGCTTGATACCGACCATTGATCAATTGCATGGACACTTTGCTTTGGCCTGTGCTACCGTCGAGTGCTTCCCGGATTAAATGCACAGGAGTGTCTTCATCGATACCCTCAATCTTCGCGGAAACAGTGAGTGTGGCGCCATAAGAAACTTCCAGATCACCAGGCTGAACATCCTGTATGGTAATTTCCGATGGACGTTGGACAGAATCCCAGGGAAGAAGGATCCGGTGTAATGTCTGTAGAGATGGAGTTGGCATAAAGGCAAAGTAGATTGCCGTCACCGCCATGCAGCTTAGACTGGAATAACCCCACCATGAGGTCGTCGTTGAATCGACTCCGTCATGAACGCGTTCATCATCCAGATCATTGTGAGCACGCTGTGCCATGGACCGCGCAATTGATGGATGGACGTGATCAGCACTCTTAACCTGCCAGTAATTGGAAACACTATTTTTGATCTCCGGCGAAAGCGTTTCAATTTGCTGAGCCACAAAAAGTGGGTTGATGCGTCCTTTGAGTGAACGCAGTAACGAGTAAAGACTTACAACCGGAAGAAGAATCACCAAAAGCAGAAAGTACAACCACCGCCCGGAACTGCCTAGTGAACCTCCATCCACAAGTAGATAGGCCCAGTGGTCGACGAGAAACGCAGAACCCAATAGCAGCAGGCTGACTAACAAAGATTTGCTGATCAGTGTGAGTAAATCCAGCAGTTTCCAACGTCGGCAATTAGATTGCAGAATATCTGCAATCTCAACGGCTTCTGTCGTTGCTGTTAGATCATGTTGTGATAACGAGCCTGTGGCCATGCTATCCACCCAAAAGGTCCAAGTTAATACTTCTACTTATTATAGACGTCTGATTTGCTCCAAAGTTCCATCGTTTTTGGAAGTTCCGGGACGCACTAGCGACTGCGGCGGATTTCCTCTGAACGATGTAATGCTATTACCCTGAATTCGCAAAGAGTCTAAAGTAGAATATCAGGTAAGCACCACCCTATATTTATCGGTTTAGTACAAGCCGATTCTCCTAGACATTTGTGCTAATCACAGGGTCTCAGGGGGGAATTCGAGCCTGGAATTGACTCTGAGGGTGCTGAATTCCGGTCAAGCACTGACTGGAATCACCGAATGTTTCAAAACGCCGTGTATTTAGGTAATTTCTGTGTCAGAAAAAGTAGATTTCATACATCTCGATGGAAATGATAACATCTGTGTAGCTACGAGGAATCTCGCCAAAGGAACAAGTCTTGAGGTAGATGGTCAGCCGTTTGAATTGCAGGAAGATATTCGCATTGGGCATAAAATTGCCATTCGCGAAATTGCTTCGGAAACACCTGTCTATAAATATGGTCAGCCGATTGGATTAAGCACTGAACGTGTTACTCCGGGGCAATGGGTCCATGTTCATAATGTTCAACACGTCGCGCCGGATACTGATTACGAAAAGGCAACCAATCACCCGGATCCGCTGCCTCCTATCACGGATCGAACTTTCATGGGATTTCGCCGGCCCAACAATACAGCCGGTACACGAAACTACATCGGCATTCTGGCCTCGGTGAACTGTTCTGCCTCCGTCGCAAAATATATCGCGCGACATTTTGATCACAGTATTCTCAAAGACTATCCCAACGTGGATGGGATTGTCCCGTTTGTACATGGAGAAGGATGCGGCATGGAGTTCGGTGGGCTGAAACACGAGATGCTCAATCGCGTCTTAGGTGGTATTGCCCGGCACCCTAATATCGGAGGCTACCTGATCGTCGGTTTGGGATGTGAGCAAAATACGATTGGCTACCTGGTGGATAGTCAACGGCTGGTTCAAATTGACGGAGTGGCAGATACCAGTACAGCTAAAATTCCGCCAGTACTTAGCATGCAGGATCATGGTGGCACGATGGCCACGGTCGAATTGGGAGTTCAGCAAATTGCCAAACTCCTGCCCGCTGCCAATGATGTCAAACGAGAACCGATTCCGGTAAGCGAGTTAATGGTCGGTCTGGAATGCGGTGGTTCCGATGGAAATTCCGGTGTGACTGCAAACCCGGCAGTCGGCGTGGCGAGTGATCTGTTGGTAGCCAGCGGTGGTACAGCAATGTTATCGGAAATGCCGGAAGTGTATGGCGCGGAACATCTGCTGACGGCACGGTCACGAACGGTTGAAGTGGCTGATAAATTGCTCGAACGAATTAAGTGGTGGGAATGGTATGCCAATATTTGGGGCGAGTCGATTAACAATAATCCTTCAGCCGGGAATAAAGAAGGTGGCTTAACGACGATCGCTGAAAAATCATTAGGCGCCGTCGCTAAAGGTGGCTCCACGGTTCTGGAAGCGGTTTATGAATATGCCGAGCAAGTGGACAAGAAGGGTTTTGTGTTGATGGATACACCCGGGTTTGATCCGCCTAGTGTGACCGGGATGGTTGCTGGTGGTGCCAATGTGGTGGTCTTCACAACGGGACGTGGAAGTTGCTTTGGCTGCAAACCGACTCCGTCCATCAAGGTTGCCACCAACACACCGATGTATGAACGGATGATCGAAGATATGGATATTAATGCGGGCACCGTGCTGACCGGAAAAACGGTTCAGGAGCTTGGGCGGGATATCTATGAAGAAATCATCGAAGTTGCCAGCGGTAAGCAGACGAAGAGTGAAATTCATGGAATCGGAGACGAGGAATTTGTGCCCTGGACGTTAGGAGCTCAGCTCTAATTATTCCCGGACTACCGCAGGATGATGTCAGCCTTTCTTAAGATCATCGATGGACGCTCGCCGCTACTCTGGCCGGTCAGGCTGCTACTGTGGCTTCTCAGTGGACCCTACAGACTCGTGATTCTCTGGCGAAATTCCCGATTTGACCGCGGGCATCGCGTCGTACATGCCGGAGTACCGGTCATAAGTATCGGGAATCTAACAACAGGTGGCACCGGTAAAACTCCCATGGTGCGATACGTTGCACAGTGGTTAAGAGATTGTGGAATCCGAGTGACTCTATTGAGTCGTGGGTACGGTGCGGAGCAGGGGAAGCCTAATGACGAAGCCCTGGAACTGGAACGCCGTTTACCCGATGTGCCTCATTTGCAGAATCCGAGTCGAGTCGAATCAGCTACGGTGGCAGTAGAAGAATTCGCCGCGCAAATGCTATTACTTGATGACGGTTTTCAACATCGATTTTTAGCACGTGATTTAGATATTGTCCTGATTGATGCCACCTGTCCTTTTGGCTTTAGCAATTTGTTGCCGGCCGGCCTGTTACGAGAACCTGTGAGTTCGCTTGCCAGAGCGGACTTTGTGATCATTACCAGAACGGACCGCGTTGACACGGACACACTTGCCAACATTAGAACGGTGATTAGAAACGCCAATGCGCAAATACCGATGGCCGAATTTGCACATGACGTGGAAGGATTGGAAAACTACAGCGGAACCGTTATTCCGTGTTCCGAATTGGTTGGTAAAAAAGTCCTGATGTTTTCGGGGATTGGTAATCACGAAGCCTTCAGGCAACTACTTACGAGTCAGGGGATTCAGATTGCTGGTGAACTTGAATTTAAAGATCATCATCATTTTGACCGTGAAGATATTGAGAGCATCGTCAAACAAGCTCAGCAATATTCCGTGGATGCCATCATTTGTACGATGAAGGACCTGGTTAAAATACAGGTCGATCGGCTGAGGAATGTTCCGTTATGGGCCTTGTCAGTCGGACTCACACCGACTGTTGGAAAAGCCGAGTTGGATCAGGCATTAGGTCGTATCGTAAACTTAGTGGAACTGGATGACAGCTAAATGAGACAAACGGTAATTATTATTGGCGCAACTTCAGACATTGCTCGCGCGACGGCTATGGAACTGGCTAAACAATATGACCTCGTTCTGGTCGGACGCAACGAAACGGAACTGGAGGCCATTGCTAGTGATCTATCCGTCCGTTCGGATTGTCAGGTACAGACGTACCTGTTTGATGCCAGGAATCTGGACACTCATGCCGAATTGGTTGCGACCTGGTTCGAGGAAGTGGACACCGTTGCCGGAGCCGTCGTGTGCCATGGATTTCTTCCGGAACAGACTCAGGCGCAACGGGATTGGGAATTGGCTCATCAAACACTCGACGTTAATTTCACATCATGTGTGGCCTTATTGGAGCCGCTCATGGATCGCCTTGAATCCCAACATGAAAGCTTTCTGGCCGTGGTCTCTTCGGTGGCCGGAGACCGAGGGCGGCAAAGTAACTATATCTATGGCGCAGCCAAAGGTGGACTCAGTGTCTATCTACAGGGGTTGCGAAATCGCGGAACGAAAAGCGGAGTGCATGTTTTGACCGTTAAGCCCGGGTTTGTGGCCACCGCAATGACCATTGGCCTGGTTGACCCTAAATCTCCTTTGGTGGCTGCGCCAGAGAAAGTTGCCAGAGATATTGTTCGTGGAATTCGTAAACGTAAAAACGTGATTTACTCCCGCTGGTTTTGGCGTTACATCATGCTGGTCATCCGCGTCATTCCGGAGTGGATTTTTAAGCGATTGAGTCTGTAATCCAGCCTATCGCATGAAAATCCCACCCGTCTTATAATGACGGTATGTCTGAAATAAACGCTCCAGTCGAAATACAATCACCTGACGATCCGGCATTAGCGGAATTATGTAGTCAGCTCAGTGAGTTGTCAGGATCGTTGGATTTCCAGCAGCACGACGGACAATACCCGTGGCCTCAGCGACAGTTGGATCTTTGTGCTCAGTATGGAGTCTTTCGCTGGTTTCTGGAGGAAGAATTCGGAGGCTTAGGTTGGACGGACCGACAGCTGACCGAAGGTTATCTAGCCTTGAGTGCCGCCTGTCAAACAACGACATTCATCATCACTCAGCGTACCGGAGCATGTCGCCGAATTGCATTGAGTGGAAATGAATTTGCCAGAGAGAAACTCATTGACCCATTACTTGATGGCTCTCGGTTTTCGACGGTCGGTATATCTCATCTCACTACAAGTCGACGTCACCTGGCAACGCCGGTGCTGAAAGTAGAAGAAACAGATTCCGGATTCTTACTCAATGGATTCAGTCCCTGGGTTACTGGTGGCATTCACGCAGATACGATCGTTGTTGGCGCGCAATTTGAAGATGGTCGACAGATTCTGACTGTCGTGCCGACGGATCTTGAAGGCGTTCAGGCAGAAACGCCGGCCGATCTGGTTGCCTTGTCCGGAAGTCATACCGGAAAAGTATCTCTCAACAATGTTCAGGTTGACCGAAAATGGTTGCTGGCAGGCCCGGTTGAAAATGTGATGGCACAGGGAATCGGAGCTCGTACCGGAGGCCTGCAAACATCCACGTTGGCGTTAGGGCTGGCCGGAGCGGCGATCCGTTTTATCTTTAAGGAAGGCGAGAAACGCCCGGATCTACTGGCTCCTGCACAGGCTTTAGAACAGGACCACCAGTCGCTGAAAGAGATTTTGTTACAGACAGCCTCCGGCAACGAATCATGTGGTACTGAAGAACTGCGGCAGCGGTGTAATAGCCTGGTGCTGCGATCGACGCAGGCTGCGTTATCGGCCGCTAAGGGGATGGGATTTGTGACAGGACATCCGGTGGGACGCTGGTGTCGCGAAGCGTTGTTTTTTATGGTGTGGAGTTGTCCTCAACCCGTCGTCAACGCACAGCTGTGCCAATTGGCTGGGATTTCAACGGATTAGGATTGGGAACTGATGGAAGAAACTCATATCACCTGGCATGATCATTCGATCTCCCGTGAACAGCGTGAAGCATTAAACGGCCATCGAGGCTGTGTTGTTTGGTTCACTGGCCTGAGTGGATGCGGTAAGAGTACGGTTGCTAACGTGGTGGATCAAAAACTCCATGTTCGTGGCATACGAACCTTCGTGTTGGATGGAGATAATGTTCGGCACGGGCTCAATGCCAGTCCTCAGATTCTGGCGCCGCTTGGAGCCGCTTATGCAGAGCGATTTGGACTCGGTTTCTCCGCCGAAGATCGTCAGGAGAACATTCGTCGAGTGGGAGCGGTGACAGAATTGTTCGCTGCCTCGGGACTGGTGACGTTAGTTGCTTTCGTTAGCCCCTATCGTGCGGATCGGGAAAGTGTCCGGGGACGGATTGAAGCTGCACGAGCTGGCGATTTTGTCGAGGTCTTTGTGGATACGCCGCTGGAGATCTGTGAAGCCCGGGACCCGAAGGGGCTTTATAAAAAAGCCCGAGCGGGCGAAATAAAAGGGATGACCGGAATCGACGATCCTTACGAGACGCCGGAAAACCCTGAAGTGCATTTGCTATCCGGCGAACAGACTCCTGATGAACTGGCGGATCAGGTGATTGCTCAACTCGAATCGTCAGGCATCATTACCGAAAAATCAACAAGCTGAAAACAACGATATTAGAACAAGGAATAACAGATGGCAATCGTAGAAGGTCAACCCGCACCGGTATTTAGTCTGCCCGATAAAGATGGCAATAAGATTTCGCTCACCAGTCTGCAGGGGAAGAATGTCGTACTTTATTTTTATCCCAAGGATGACACTCCCGGTTGTACGAAGCAAGCTCAGGGGTTCCGTGATTTACACACGCAGTTTGAAGCAGCCAATACGGTCGTGCTTGGAGTGAGTCCGGATGGGGCTCAGTCCCATGATGACTTTATTTGTAAATATGAACTTCCGTTTACACTGCTGTGTGATGAAGAGAAAACAGTACTGAATGACTACGATGCGTGGGGAGAAAAAGTCCGCTTTGGTAAGAAGTCGATGGGAGTCATTCGTTCGACCGTTCTGATTAATGAGACAGGACAGGTTCAAAAGCATTGGGCGACTGTCAAAGATGCCGGAGCCCATCCTGCGGAAGTGTTATCACTGTTAACAGAAGCGTAACCAATGTGCCCGTGATGTGTGATAAAATCGAGCAACGGTAAATCTAACTTACTTATTTGAAGAGAAATGACTCATGAGTTCCTGGAAAAACCTGACAGTATTTAGCATGTTGCTGCTGTCGTTAATCATCGTAAAAACTTCACTGGCCGAAGTACCGTTAAATGGTTTAACAGAAGCTGAAAAAAGGAGTGGCTGGGAAGTCCTGTTTGATGGAAAAACGACAGACGGCTGGCGTAATTACAAAAAAGACAGTGTGGGAGATGGTTGGCAAATCAAAGACGGAGCATTGGTTCGCGCAGCCGGTGGTGCCGGTGACATCATCACAGAAGAAAAGTACAAGTACTTTGAACTGTTCCTGGAATACAAAATCTCTAAAGGTGGTAATAGTGGAATCATGTTCCACGTAACTGAAGAGTACAACGCACCGTGGCAGACCGGTCCCGAAATTCAGGTTCAGGATAATGTCGATGGCCATGATCCTCAGAAATCAGGCTGGTTATACCAACTCTATAAACCCAAAAAGCCAGCCTGGGCGACGATGTTCGAAGAGCAAGTTGGTTTTAAGGGAATCGATATGGATGATGCGACTCGTCCCGCCGGCCAATGGAATGTCGTCTATTTGCGAATCGGCCCCAAGAATTGTGAAGTCCAGATGAATGGAGTGCATTACTACTACTTCGAAGTAGGTAGTCCTGAATGGAACGGACTTGTCGCCAAAAGTAAATTTGCGAAATATCCGAACTTCGGAAAAACTGGAGAAGGACATATCTGTCTACAGGATCACGGAAATCTGGTTTCGTATCGCAATATCAAGATTCGCGAAATTGAAGAAGGCAAGTCTCCTTCGATTTCAGATGAAGAGATTACTCTGAATACCGTGGAAGCCTTTCCCGGGATGACCTGGGAAGACTTTGAAGGAGTCGATGAGGATGGAAAGATCCAGGACATGCGTCCGGTGGAACTGATCCATCCCGGCGACGGAACGAACCGACTGTTTGCTTTGGATCAACGCGGACGTATCTATTCGATTGACGCCACGGGTAAACAGAAGGTAGCTAAGGTCATTCTTGATTTTCAGGATCGCTGTCAGCGACACGATGCAGCGGGTAATGTCAATGAAGAAGGTGCTCTGGGAATGGCGATTCACCCGGACTTTAAAAAGAATGGTCACGTCTTTGTTTATTACTCCTCCAATAAATCCAACCTTAAAGATGGTCGTGTGTCCTATCTCTCGCGTTTTACAATGGACGTGAAAACAGGTGTGGGTAAGGCGTCGAGCGAAGCGGTCATCATGACAATCCCACAACCGTTTTCAAATCACAACGGTGGGCCCATGACATTCGGGAATGATGGTCTACTTTACATTGGAATGGGCGATGGGGGCGGTCGTAACGACCCCACAGGTGAAGGTCAGGATTTAAGTTCCTGGATGGGATCCATTTTGCGCATTGATGTCGATAAACCGACGGCAGCACGGCGATATAGTATTCCTGCGGATAACCCGTTTGTAGATGTAAAGGGTGCTAAACCGGAGATTTATGCTTATGGTATTCGCAACCCTTGGCGTATCGCCAATGATCCGGTCACCGGCGCTATTTGGATTGGTGATGTCGGGCAAGATCAGTGGGAAGAAATCAACATCCTGCAGAAAGGTGCCAATTACGGATGGAGTGCTCGCGAGGGAAGCTATCAGTTTGGTAATGCTCCGGTTGATCCAAAACTGGAAGTAACAGATCCGATTTTTGAATATGATCACCAAATTGGAAAGTCGATTACCGGAGGCTATGTCTACCGGGGAAAGGAATTTCCTGAGCTTCAGGGAGCTTACTTCTATGCCGACTATATCTCCGGCAGAATCTGGGCATTGAAGTATGATGTCAGGAAAGAGAAAGTGATTTCCAATATCGAAATTAAATCCACAGGCACTCCAGTGATGGCATTCGGGTTAGGAGTCGATGGTGAAGTTTATTACACTGTCGGTGCAGCTAGTGGTCGTTGTATTTATAAGTTCAAGCGACCTTAAGGAACGCTTTTGATGGCATCACGAAAATCAAAAAGACCTGTCGCTAAATCGGCAGGTCTTTTGATAGCTACCTGTCAATTCTCGGTGGAAGCAGATATTGCTCATAACCGGGATTGTGTTTTGAGGCAGATGAGACGAGCGGCAACGTTGGGAGCTCGTGTTGTTCACTTTTCAGAATGCGCGCTTAGTGGCTATGCCGGTGTGGAATTTGATTCCATCGATTCATTGGACTGGGATCTGCTAACAGCTGCCACAGAACAGATTTTGGAGCTGGCAGGCGAGCTGGGAGTCTGGGTACTTTTGGGTTCGACACATCGACTCTCCGGAAAGCACAAACCTCATAATTGCGTTTATGTCATTTCAGACGCCGGCAAAATTGTGGAACGCTACGATAAACGATTTTGTACTGGTACGGATGGCAAAACTCCGACGCTCGACCTAATCCACTACTCGCCCGGTAACCATATGACCACTTTTGAAGTGGATGGGTATCAATGTGGCGTGCTGATTTGTTACGACTATCGGTTCCCGGAACTCTATCGGGAATTGAAAACGGCTGGCGTTCAAATCCTGTTTCAGTCGTTTCATAATGCCAGAACTTCGGTGGTGGCTGATCAGGAATATAACATCTGGAAAACCATTGTGCCGGCAACGATGGCATGCCGTGCAGCAGAAAATCACATCTGGATTTCAGCTAATAACAGTACCACCAGGCCCTCTCGTTGGGGCAGCTTCGTGGTGAGACCCGACGGAGCCATCATCAACAAGTTACCTTTGCATAAACCGGCGGTCATGGTCAATGAATGTTTCTTTGATGATTCGTTTTATGATGCGCCGGGCCCGTGGCGTGATCGAGCGATCCACGGCAGGCTTCATAGTGGGTGCACTGTCAAAGACAAACGTAGTGCCGACCGCACAATTCTCTAGTGATTATAAGCTCTACATAAATCCCTCATTTCACATTTGCTACAATAGTGTGTAGATGATCTTTTAGTGATTCTTTGTGAACCGATAAAGATCATCGACAAGGCGGCCCTGACTGCAGTTGGGGTGATTCTGGTACTGCAGACTTATTGTGAATGGTTTTATTTGTCTATTGATATTTGAGGATCAATTGTGATGTCTTATTTAAGGAATGGTTGCGCACTGTTGTGCGTCATATTTTTAATAGGGGTGCCACTTTCCGCCTTGGCTCAGGATGTTGCGGCTCCGAATGCCGAAGAGCAGGTTGAGTTGGCGCCGGGTGAGTCAGAGGATATTTCCACCGAAGACGGCTATGCCAGTGAATCGCTGAGCCCTGAAGAAGAAAACCAGGAGTTAGCGGATCAGGAGGTGGTGAATGCTGCCCGCGCCGGACATACCGGCTGGATGCTGGTCTGTTGTGCCTTAGTTCTCTTTATGACCGCGCCTGGCCTGGCGATGTTCTATGGTGGCCTGGTAAGGAAGAAGAATATTGTTTCGGTGTTGATGCAATGTTTGTTCCTAATGGGGCTGATGAGTGTTGTATGGGCTATCTGTGGATTTAGCTTTGCCTTTGGTGGTGAAGGATTATATTTCGGCAATACAGATCATCTGTTCATGAAAGGCTTAACGATGGCGGACGGCAGTCTCAATTATGAGATCAGTTCAGATGTCTCGGATTTGACCTTTGCTATTTTCCAGGGGATGTTCTTTATCATTACGCCTGCTTTGATTTGTGGAGCGTTTGCTGAACGAATGAAGTTTAGCACGATGGCCCTTTTCTCTGTGCTGTGGGGACTCATTGTCTATTGCCCAATCTGTCACTGGGTATGGGACGGTGGAATTCTAGCTCACGGTAAAGAAACCTCCTGGGCAGGTGGAGCTCTTGATTTTGCTGGTGGCACTGTCGTTCATATTAGTTCCGGCGTTTCAGCTTTGGTCGCTTGTATTCTCATAGGTAAACGAATGGGATTTGGCTCAGAACCAATGCCGCCTCATAACCTGACTTATACCGTGCTCGGTGCTGCCATGCTGTGGGTTGGATGGTTTGGATTCAACGCAGGAAGTGAACTTGCCTCCAATGATGCCGCCACGATGGCGTTTGCAGTAACTCATCTTTCCGCTGCCGCTGGTGTCGTTGGTTGGACAGTCCTTGAATGGGCTGTGCATAAGAAACCGACTGCTCTGGGAGCCGCCTCCGGTGCCATTGCCGGACTGGTTTGTATTACGCCTGCCGCTGGATTCGTTCAGCCGATGCCAGCAATCCTCATGGGATTCATTGCCGGCATACTGTGTTTCTTTGCCGTGACAACCATGAAAAATAAACTGGGGTATGACGATTCACTGGATGCCTTTGGTGTGCATGGAATCGGTGGAACCATTGGTGCTTTGCTTACAGGAATCTTTGCCAGCAGCCAGGTTAACGGTGTAGATGGCAGTGTTGAACAATTCACGGGCCAACTAGTAAGTGTTATTGTTACGGTTGTTTACGCAGGGGGCGTGTCATGGATCCTGCTTAAGATACTGGATAAAACCATGGGCTTGCGAGTTGATGAAGAGTCTGAAACAAGAGGCTTGGATCTTAGCGAACATGGTGAAGAAGGATATATCTGGCTTTAAGCCACCCCTTCAGAGAATAATTACCAGAGAGATCCCGGTGGCCACCGCCACCGGGTGATTTCTGCTTTGCAAATACAGGAGAGCGAACATGAAGAAAGTGGAAGCTATTATCCGGACTCACAAACTGGACGATGTCAAATCGGCGCTTGTTGAAGCAGGTATCGAAGGCATGACGGTATTGGAAGTACGAGGTTTTGGGCGTCAGAAAGGTCATACCGAGATGTATCGAGGTACTGAGTATGCCGTTGATTTTGTTCCCAAAGCCAAGCTTGAGGTCATTGTTGCTAATGAAAAACTTCAGGATGCCATTAATGCCATTCTCAAAGCTGCTCAAACCGGCAATGTTGGTGATGGAAAGATCTTTGTTTCAGACATCGCTGATTCAATTCGAATTCGTACCGGAGAAATGGGTGAAGAAGCACTTTAAGTGCTGAACACACACCGAGTGAACTCGAAAAGGCTGGTGAGGAATCACCAGCCTTTTTCTATGGCTCAAATTCGATCAGATCGAGAATCAGATTTTCATATCGGGGGTCGTACTGGTATCCCCGTTTGATATTCAGATCGAGGTCGAGCAGGTTTTTACGATACCTGGGAAACAGCCCGACATGTTTTCGGTGAGGAATACATGATGGCGGGATTGGATAATCACTACCGTGAATAATGCGGCTGGTTACCGATTTAGGTTCGGCGGCGAGCTTGCCACAGGCATTGAGCCGCACCAGGCCTGCCATGACGGCTGTGTCTCCATAGAGATTGTCATACTGATGCATCATCTCGATGAAATGCGGATAGTAGTCCTCCCGATCCCAAAATGCACAAGTGCCACAGTGAGCCGCAATGATGTTTCCGCCCTGATCGAGAGCACGGGAAAGTTTTTTGGGGTCGGTGAACTTTTGCGAGACGACTTTGCAGGAATGTTCATATCCCGTATGGAAGATCAGAGTAATTCCGATCTCAGCCGCATGCTTGTAAAATTCTTCAAATTCGGCGAGGTCCGGGCTGACGCCCTGAATCGCGGTATGAATTTTTACGAGTTTGCAGCCGGCCTGCCTAACCCGGTCCAATTCCTGAATGGCATCTTTGCGTGATGGATTGATACTCGTACAGGGAATGATCTTGTCCGAACGAGTTGCTAATTCTAAGACGTAGTCGTTAGAGACATAGAAGTGGGTGCGTTCGTAGTCGATTTCCACTCCGTCTTTATAAATGGCATCCTGAGCGAACAGCACGATATAATCGAGTTCTGTCGATTCCAGATCTTTGAACAATCGATTGTAAATCTTCTCTGAGATCGAATCTCCCCGTTCCTTTTTAATTCCCGAAAGGCGCAGTAGTAATTTGGAGATAATGGATTTCTGAGTTCTTTTGGAAAGGAAGCCTTCAGTTGGGTTTTCACCCCAACAGAAGATGTGCGTATGAGCGTCAACACTGAGTTTTGAATAATCCATAGTCAAAGTTGTTTAAGCAGGATCTGGGCTGTTTGATTTGGTGCGTAGGAACAGCAAAAACTTGGTTAGGGCGTAACCCAGAGAAGTGATAACTGCAAGATAAAATAGAATCAAAACCCAAGTACCAACGACGGCTGTCAGACCGTGGCGTTGATATTCCATCATAAAAGTAATGCTGGATCGATTCAGCGTATTTGCAAAACGTTCAAACTTCTCTCCGGTGTAATCTTCTTCTTCGTATATTTCCAGCGAAGCTGGTTGTAGTTTATTAAGTCGATCAGTATCCAGCCAGGCGACCA
>CETG01085997.1_pt1 | contig 18191 bp, 12 predicted proteins | sample 361471 | NCBI WGS metagenome assembly CETG01 (sample SAMEA2622696, study PRJEB7988) | marine metagenome | isolation source: saline water (ENVO:00002010), including | reverse complement strand
TACCTGCACAATACCAGTGTTCCCCGTTCCAACGGAGTTGATTCACCGTACCATTTTCAAGACTCTTGTCTAGAGAATGGACTCCAGATCGTGTCGTCAATAGATGCTTCAAAGGGCTCGTTAAAGATATCCAAGATTCGGATTCTGCCCGAACCGTTTTCCGGGGATTGGTGGACATAGGTACATGCGTTTCTCCGTAGGGGATATAATCCGAATCTGCATCCAATACCGTAGATACAATTTCTGTTGCGGATTGAATTAGATTTCCAAGTGAAGAGGGGGCTGAAATATCACCATACAAACGATTGCTAACCTCAATTTGTTGACGACTTTTTGTCACCCAAGCCCAAGCCATTGGGGAATTCACATCATTTGATTCAATCAGTCGCATCTCTGAGATTTCAAGGTCGACGTCTTGTCGTTTCAGATGTGATACAACAAGCGACATGAGAAGAGGGGAAAGTGAATGGTGAATCGGTTTGCCAGCAACGGCATATCGAATCTGCATGCGCCTCAGGTATCCGTACCCCCCATCCTTCAAAAACAACCGGATGCGCACCTACGGTGCGTATTTCCATGAAGGCTTGAATACCGGGAGTGGTGCAGCCAGTTCATGGCCACCGACCTAGAGATCGCTCACGCGGCATCCCCTGCCCCGATTGAAGAGATTGCATGGAAGATAGGAATCGGCATAGACGAGCTTATTCCCATGGGCCGAGGAATGGCCAAAATCACTTGGGACGGATTGAAATCTAAATTCGATTCGACAAGGGGAGCATATGTCTTGATCACAAGTGTAAATCCAACACCATTTGGAGAAGGTAAGACCGTGACCACAATTGGTTTGACACAGGCACTCAACAGAATTGGACAAAATGCGACCTGCACTTTGCGAGAACCAAGTATGGGACCTGTCTTTGGAATCAAGGGAGGGGCAGCCGGAGGAGGATACAGTCAAGTGCTCCCGATGGAGGCGATTAACCTACACTTTACAGGTGATCTACACGCAGTGACAAGCGCTCACAATCTCTGTTCAGCAATGTTAGACAATCACATCTATTTTGGAAATGAATGTGATATCGATACCAACAGAATTCTTTGGCCTCGAGTTATCGACATGAATGATCGCTCGCTTCGAAATATCGCCATTGGATTGGGTGGACCCAAAAACGGTGTAGCCAGAGAAGAGAGATTCGACATTACCGCAGCTTCGGAGGTCATGGCCATTCTCGCCTTGGCCTCGGATTATGCAGATTTGAGGCATAGATTGGGTGAAATTGTCATCGCTGAAAGCCGTTCAGGTTATCCTGTCAAGGCTGATGATATTGGGGCTGCGGGAGCGATGGCATTGTTGCTCAGGGAAGCATTTTTGCCAAACTTGGTTCAAACGATAGAGAATGACCCTGCCTTCATTCATGCAGGGCCATTCGCAAATATCGCCCATGGAAATTCTAGTATCATCGCCGACCGAATCGCGCTGGGCGTCTCCGATTACGTGGTCACCGAAGCAGGATTTGGTGCTGACATGGGGGCTGAGAAAATGATGCACATTAAGGCCGCAGCAAGCGGCGTGCCACCCGACTGTGTCGTTGTCAACGTAACGGTGCGAAGCATGAAGATGCACGGAGGGGGGTTTAGTACGGGAGGAGGTTCGAGACCTAGACCCGAAGAAATCGCAACGGAAAATGTGGAGGCGGTTCAAGCAGGCGCTGCAACCAATTTGGCTCGCCACATTCGAAATATGTCCAGATTCGGTGTACCTGTTATCGCCAGCGTCAACGTGTTTCCAACAGATACTGATGCCGAAATTCAATCTTTGATTGATGAATCAAAAAAGGCTGGAGCAATGGATGCAGTGGTCTCTAGAGTCCATGCTGAAGGTGGGGAAGGCGGTGTAGATTTGGCTAGAGCCGTAGTCTCAGCATGCCAATCGCATATTGCGGATGGTCGACCATTTGAACCATTGTTTGGGCCCAATGCTCCGCTTGAAGAAAAGATTCTGCGCATTGCAACAAATGTCTACGGTGCAGCGAGCATTGATTTGGCACCTAAGGCATTGAAGGAATTGAAAACACTCCAAGATTGGGGTTATGGAAATCTAGCGGTTTGTATGGCAAAAACCCAGTATTCCTTTTCCCACGAGATGAAGGAGTTGGGTGCACCGAGTGGATTTACCCTCCCAATTCGCGAACTACGTTTGAACGCTGGTGCTGGATTTATTGTGGCTGTTTGTGGTACGATGATGACAATGCCAGGGTTGCCAAGGATCCCAGCGGGAGAAAACATGGACATGGACGAAGATGGAAATCTCCTCGGTATGTTTGGCTAGGTGATTTGATGCAGGTTCCAATCTTTCTCGCGATGGGCAATATATTCTCAACCCCGGGTGCCTGAAATGCAACAAATCAAGCGGATTGAGGATGGGGTTCGCCTTCGGGTTCAGTACGAAGATGACTTGTGGGTTCTCGATCAAATGATTCGAGAAGGTTGTAAAGTTGGGATGATGGGATTCAGGCGGGACCAGAGTACTGGTACACAAGCCTCAGGTCGTGCAAAATCTGCGGACCGGAAACCGATGTGGATTGTGCTGGATGCTGAAACCACCGAATTCCAACCCTTCACCGACAATTTGCGAATACACGGCATTATTTCCGAAGCTGAATTGGACAAAGGTAGCCACCATACACACGCGGTAGGACCTCGTGATGAAATCGAAATCTCATGGGTTGGAGGAATCCCCGAGGTTGACCGAAATTTATTGGCTCAATCCATTCAAGAAGGAGGAAGAGGAAGGGTTGCAATCGCAGTTGTCGAGAGTGATGAAATCTTGCTCTTCGAAATCGCTCAACATGGAATGCGACAGGTTGGAGATACGTTTACCCTCCGCGGAGGAGGGAAACGAGAAGCAAAATCTACCGAAGTTCGCAAAGAATTCTTGACCAAAGTTGCACAACAGGCATCCAAAGCAATCTCATCAGATATGCCAATCGTGATATGTGGACCCGGAATGGCAAGAGAACAATTCGAAAATTACCTCAAAGCCACGGGGGAAGGGCATCGAATTGTCAACGTCGCCACCAGTATCGGTGGCCGTTCAGCTGCGAATGAGGTCATGAGAGAGGGGGCAGCAGATGCTGTGCTAGGAGAATTTGCTATGGCCAAACAATCGAAATTAGTTGAAGAGGGTTTGAAGCGAATTTCCACGAGGGGGGCTGTAGCCTATGGTCGTGCTGAATTGGGGAGCGCTGTGGAACAAGGTTCGATTGAAACACTAGTCATTGAGGCCAGCCTTTTGCGTAGTGATTCATTTTGGGCTGATGCCGCATCTAGTGTACGCGCCAATGGTGGAAATGTTGTACAAGCCAGTGCCGATCACGATGCGGGAGAAGAGCTGATGGGACTTGGTGGCGCGATTGGTTTGCTAAGATGGGCCTTGGAATAGTTTGAGACCCGACGTCCCTTGCCACGGGTTATGCCAACCCCTGCGGGTCGTATCGTTTGCTTTGGAGAAGCGATGTTACGGGAATCTGAGGGGACCATAACACCCGGTGGTGCAGAGTACAACGTCGCTTGTGCATTGGCTCGGATAGGGACCAGTGCAGCATGGGTTAGTGTCCTTCCCAACGATGAAACGATGGTTGAAAGTACGGGAAAGGAGGCTGGAGTTCATCTTGAAATTCAGCGCTCTGAGTTGCCGGTTGGCCGGTATACAATCGATTCAGTTGCTCAATCAGTAATCTATGATAGAGCCAATTCAGGCTTCGCTCATCTCAATCCGAGTGATTTCGATTGGAGAACGCTCCTCAGCGGTGCTAGATGGCTGGTGCTCAGTGGCATCACACCACTTCTGGGAGAGGGGGCGCGTTCAGCATGGGGAGGTGCACTGACGTTTGCTGAATTAGATGGGACCTTGATTGCAATGGATTTCAACCACCGCCCTGCATTGGCAAGCATCGAAGAGTTGTGGGCAATTGTTCGACCACGTATGCGAATGTTCCATGTTCTAGTGCTTTCAGCCGAAAGTTTGGCACGCATAGCCGAACTTGAAGGAATGGAAAAACCAAGCACTTACGATGAAAATATCGAGGCTTTGGCTGAATTGAGAAGGAGGTTTCTCATCCCGCATTTGTGCTGTACATTCAAGCGACCAGAAACACTTGGTACACAGAGGCGCTGGTCTGTTATCGCCCATTCCTTTGGTCTCGATTCTACCGAACAGGATGCAATCATACACTCACCTGTGGAGCACTTGGGTGGTGGAGATGCGTGGCTTGCAGGTTTCCTAGATGCTTTGAGTGAGCATGGGCATGGACCAGTATCTCCATTGATTGGAGCAATGCGAGGAGATTTACTGGCGGCCTTAAGTCAGCAGACGAAGGGAGATGTTTCGCAGGTGAGTCGGGGCCAATTGGATGAATATGAAGCAAAACGCAACTGGAAACAAGAGGGTGATCGGACCCTTGCAATTTGAGGTGCGATGATGGATCCTCTCACTTTGACAAAAAACCGCTTGAAAGAGGCAGGCGTTATTGCAATCCTTCGAGGTCAGGCCCCCTCAAAATTGTTCCAACGGGGAATCGCATTGGCTGAGATGGGTTACACTGCAATCGAGGTCACTCTCGATAGCAAAGATGCATTGGAAACCATTGAGAGATTGCGAAAAGCGTTACCTGATTCTGTACTCATCGGGGTTGGAACTGTTCTCAATCACGGGCAAATTGAGGGTTGCATGGATGCAGGTATTACGTTTGCATTGTCGCCAACATTTCCCGAAGGTATGATTGAGGGTTTTCACTCCAATGGCATTCTAGCAATCCCCGGGGTTCGCAATGTCTCTGAACTACGGTTGGCTCAGCAAGCAGGCGCTCAAATCGTCAAACTCTTTCCGTCATCTGAATGGACCCCTGAACAATTGGAGGATGTAAGCATCCCATGCATACCAGTGGGAGGTATTGATCACCAATCCATTTGGCCTTGGCTCGATGCAGGAGCATGGTGTGTGGGAATGGGCGCAAATTTGTGCGGTTCTGATTTGGACCAAGAAGGGGATGACAACCTAGATTGGATTCAAAATCAGGAACAACAGGCACGGGACATATTCATGGAACTCCAACGCCGGCATAACACTGCGTGACCACGATTCGTTCTGCTGTTTGTGTGCGGTGCCCGCCACGTTGGCTGATGCTTCGCATTGAAACGGATGATGGTGAGGTTGGTTGGGGTGAAGCCATTGGAGACCTACATCCTGAGGTTGAGCAAGCCTTGACTGCGATTGGAGAAAGGGTCGAAGGGGCACCCATACATGACATCGCACATCTTGTCGAAACACAACGAAAGAATCGGTTTTGGAGAGATGGTCCCGTATTGGATACCGCACTCTCGGCCCTAGAGATGGCGCTATGGGATCTCAAAGGCAAGGAATTTGGGGCACCCGTCTACGATTTGCTTGGAGGTCGCGTGCGCGAGCGTGTGCGCGTGTATCGCAATCTATGGGGCCGCAATCCTGAGGAATTTGCTGACTCTGCCAGAGAAGCGGTTTCAAACTCCATGACCGCCTTCAAGGTCAGTCCTGCAGGACCTACTCCCGATGTCATCTCTAGGGTTCAGTTGTCTGAAATGGAGGCAGTGGTCAGTGCAGTCCGAGAGGCTGTAGGTCCAACTATTGATGTCGCCGTCGACTTGCATGGCCGGTTGACCCCTGCCGCATCTCGTCGAGCGATTCACGCTCTGTCAAAGTATGACCTATTCTTCATCGAAGAGCCATGTTTACCCGATGGGAGTGCCTCACATTTGGCTGATTTACGAGCCCTGCGAACTGCACAACCTGTCGCCATTGCTACGGGTGAGCGTTTGCGCAGTGCCCATGCCTTTGCAGAGCACCTTCTTCCTTCACCGGTGGTAGATATCATTCAACCCGATGTGAGTATGGTGGGTGGGATTCGTGCCAGCGTAGAGATTGGCGCGATGGCATCTGCGGCCCAAGTTTCGATGGCACCACACTGTCCCTACGGACCAGTTCAATTTGCAGCCTCAATGCAAGTGGCAGCTACGAGCCCTGCGCATTTGATTCAGGAATTCCAGTCTCTCGGGGGAGCCGGTTCGGGCGGAGGGGCGCCCGGTGGTGGGCAAAATTGGGCCTTCGAATTGCTCTCTCAGCCGTTTGCCATTGAAAGCGGACATGTCGAAATTTCTTCTCGTCCTGGGTTGGGAATTGAGGTATTGGAAGAGCGCATTGAGGAACACATGGACATGTGGAACCCTCACCCTCCAACCGTTTGGAGTCACCCAGATGGAAGTCATGCAGAGTGGTAATCAGCCCAGCATTGTTTCAGGATCTCGGCCACCAATCCACGCAAGAATCGGAGTCGCCAATAGAACAGGGAATCCAAGCAATACACCTACTGCCTCACCATATTCGTGTTTGGTCACAGTAGTTTGGCTGGAAACTTCCACCATCCCATCATTGGGATTGGTTGAAGGAATAATCAAGTGGTATGCCGTCACATTTACTCTGAAAGATGCTTGGTGGAATGGTGCAGCACCTCCCAAGCAATTGGTCCCTGTCATCTCAACACGGAGTGTCCACGACCCCCTTCCATGACCCCACCAGATTTCTGTTGAGATTTGGTCCAACTTGGATCTCAGCTCATCTTCAGAAGAAAAGTTCGACAAATTTGAGGCTTTAGCATCAAATCCGATGTCCATTCCACCTTCCCAATCATCGGCAATGAAACTCGTTTCATTGGTTCCATCGGAAAAGTTTCCACGATCTGGCATCGAGAAAGTTGTCGACCATTGTGGTTCGCCAGCAGCAGCACAATTGTGATTTTCTAGTTCGACACTGAAGAAACCAAGGAAAACTCCACCTTCTGTCGTAGGAATATCAATCGTTGCAAGTACGTTACCTCCAGTTGAGATTGTATTTGCAGTTTCGAAAGTAATCGATGTCTCATTCCATCCAAGAAGGCTCCAATTCTCTTCAGTATCCTCCGATTCCCAGTTGAGCAACACAAACGGACCCGTGAATAGCGCGACAGATATGATGAGGCCGGCCATTGCAGTACCTAATGCTAAACGGCGGCGCGAGGCTTTGTCCACGGGTTCAACACCCCAAGGCATTCCAGCCAACTTGGTTTGTATCTTGGAAATTTCTTCGCGAATGTCAAGTGTATCTTCGCCATATTCGTCTCCAAGCTTGAGCTTGTGGAATTGGCTGAGACCAATCATTGGGCCTAGACAAGCCAAGAGGAAAATCAACCAATATGCGCCACCTGTTGCATAAATCAGGAAAACACCCAAACCAAACCAAACGAAGGTTGCTGCAACTGCTTGTGTGGTCTGATACAATGCCATGTGTGTTGGACCCAAACGGGGATCGCTGACTTCAGCCCAAGTGGTGATGAAGGTGAAGATGAGCCAATCCGTAATCATCAGTGTTGGCATCCACATGATGAGAAGAGCGATTTCAGGGGCGCCAACAAACATCATCACACTCAAGGCAAGATAACAGACCACAGAACCCATGGCCGACCATCGCAAAACCTTGGCACGACCATAATGGTCCGAAAGCCACGGACCCAATAGACCGAGATAAGTGGCGAAGATGAAGATGTTCGCCCAAAGAATCGCTTCTCCTGCATCAAATCCGAGGACATCGCGCATGTAGAACATGAACATGCCTTCGAATCCATCCCCCAATGGAATGAGGAAACACAGGAACAACACAATCCAAGCGGTTCTTGTTCGCATTGCTGCGAGCATTCGATTCATGGTAGTGCTCGATTCTGGGAAAGCAAGGTCTACATTCTCAATTGCATCTTGCATGGTCTTTGCAACTCGACGTTTCTTCTGGGAATCGGGACCCCGAATCGCTTCGCCCTCTTTCATCACGAATGTGATGGCAACCGCAAACAAGGACGTCACCATGGCAGTGATGAGACCAATCATCTGAATGGTGTCCCAATCTGTAACACTACTTTCGACAAACGGGCTTGAATTTGAGGTCAACCAACCCATTGCCAGTAGCAAAATATGGCCACCCCCCCGGTATGCAAGATTGATTCCCGAGTTGAAGCGACCCAGTTTGGGAATGCTCTCAGCCATCATTCCGGCAACGGCTTGTTCGGCAAACAAACGAGGAATGAGGGCCACAAACGTGACGCCGACGAAGACCCATGTCGCGGTACGGATGTCAATGAAGAGAAGAGGTACAATCAAGAAAATGTGCAGAATGGTTCCAAGGAGAATCCAACTTCGTCGACGGCCCAAGGGCAGATTGACAAAACGCTCGACGGGTTGAGCCCAAATCAGCCGCAAGAAAAATGGGATTTTCAGAAGCATCAAAGCCAGCGCAATATCCTTGATTGGGAGTTGGAACTCATTGTTGGCAACCGTACCAATCCAAAGCCCAACAAATGCATACGGCAGCATCAGCCCAAGGTAGAATATGACCACCCAAATATCACGGAACAAATCCTTCTTGCCCAAATCAACCCAACCGGTCTTGAGACCACCGGATTGCGCGAGTTCCGCCTCAAGGACGTCGGACATCGCGCGGCCTACGGCCGCGTTTCAGTCAAGAGTTTGACGGATGTCGCTTTGGAAGCAAACTCTTGACTGAGAACCGCCTCGTCGGGCTATGCGTGTGGCGATTACGGGGTCTGCGGGACTCATTGGAGGCATCGTTTACGACCACTTGTCCAAACAAGGCCACGACCTGATTGGGATTGATCGTCCACACGAGGATTGGCTCAAAGCTGGACGGAATACGGATGATGAAAACGCAAGAAAACGCGTAGATGTTGAAATGGATTTGACCTTGATTTCTGATGAGGAGTTGTCTGCTGCCCTTGAAGGAACGGATTGTCTAATCCATCTCGCTGCGGATGCCAATCCATCCAATGAGGACGAGTCGATGATTCGCAACAATATCGAACCTACAACCGCTATATTCCGATGTGCAAAATCAGCACAAATTAGCAGGGTAATTGTCGCATCAAGCGGATTGGCCCAAGTGGGCCTTGAACCCCTATTTGCAGAAGGTGGACCTATGCACGGTCGGTTGATTCATATCGAAGATGGGATTGCGCCTACTTCGACCTACGGCGCTTCGAAAATTTATGCTGAAATCATGGCTGAAATGTATGCTAGAATCCATGGAATCGAAACCATTGCCGTTCGAATTGGAACTGTCATCCCAGATGAATCAGAACACTGGCGAAGAGGGGGGCGATTGCAGGCAACCGCTTTCCTCGCAGAAGATGTGCGAAGATTCTTCCAAGCGGCGGTGGAAAATCCGCTTGCTGAGCATCTGCTTACTGTGGCACAATCAGACTCCCCCGGGCGCTTTCTTGACTTGGAGCCTGGGCAGTCCGTGTTGAATTGGTCACCAATTTCATGGCCGGACAGTGCAGAGAACTTGCAATGAACCTGTTTGTCCTCCGCGGGATATGCCTGGCGGACAGACACTGGGCATCGATATCGGAAGCAGTGCTACCAAAGCTCTGCTATTGAATGCTGATTCAACGTGGGAAATGCATGAGTGGCCGTCCATCGAAGGCCTCTGGCAGAACTTACGGACATGGCTTGATGAAAGAGAGACTCAAATCGAGCGAGTCGGAATCACCGCTCATGGCCCATCTGCCATCGTTATTCGCGACGGTGCACTTTTGGGGCGAATCATTCCTTGGCATGAACCGTTACCGAGTGGATGTAAACGTCCTACAGAAGGTCGACATAAGTTGCCACAAACACGCGCATGGGTCCCCTCAAGATTGGCGCAATGGGAGTTGGAAAATGGCCCGATTGGAGATGGAGTTGCCATTCAATTGAAGGATTTGTACAACTGGGAATTGACGGGTGTGATTGCTAGGGATTCTCGCTCAATGCGAGGATATGTTGCCCAAACGCATCTACACTTGCCAGAAGACGTCATTGGATTGGTGACCGAAGAGGGTTCGATGTTATCTGGAATACCCGCAGGAACGGAGGTGATTTGTGGATGCGACGATTTGACAGCAGGTGTTCTCGGACTCAATGCAAATGAGGGGGTATTGTTCAACTTGGCAAATACGAGTGAACACGTGGGTCAAGTTGGTGGCGAACCTCTCGATGAGATGAGTTGGTTGCCCCCCATCGGAAGATTGCCATCCTTGTCTTACAACGCGACGGTTGCGACCTTTGAAACTCCCCTTTCGCAAAGGGATTTGATGGTCAGGGATTTACGCGAAAAATTCCCCGATAATGAAATGTGGATTGGAGGGGGTTTTGCCATGAACAAAGAATTGGTGGAAAGCCGTAATGCCATCTTTCGGTGTGGGTCTGAAGTGAGCGCTCTCGGAGTTGCAAGATTGGCTCAAAGGACACCTAATGCGGTGATATTCGGGGCAGGCAAGGTTGGGCGCGGCTTCTTGGCTCAGCTCCTATCTCGGGCGGGTTGGAAGTTTTCTTTGATCGATGCACACGCCGGTTCTGTCGAGAAATTGAAAGAGAATGGGGGATGGGACGTATACAATCTTTCAACAGAAGAAAAAGAGAGAATAGAGGCTGTTAGCATAATGCATAGCGATGAAAATTGGGAAGGGCTCATCGCGAATTGTGATTTGATTTTGACTTCAATGGGGGCTGACCAATTGGAAGGTTGGGCGGAACAAATACGCAATGTGTTGTGCGAACGATTGGAGATTGGGAAAGTGGATTTAATCTTGGCAGAAAATCACCCTCGACCAGCATCTGCGGTTCGACAAACATTGTTGAAAAATGCAAATCAACGACAGGCACAATTGATTGAGGCGAAACTGGGTATTGCACAAGCCCAAGTCCTTCGTTCCTGTATCGAACCCTTAGAATCACAACACCCACTGACAGTTCAAATTCAAGACCACTGGATTTTGCCGTTAGATGGTGATGCTCTCAAAACCAACTTTACGATTGAAGGTTTCAAAAAAATGCCCAACTTTGAGCGGGAGTTAACACGTAAACTCTTCACATACAATTGTGTAAATGCCATGGTGTGTTATCTGGGATATCTTGCCGGTTATGAATGGTTGGCGGATGCCGCAAATGATCAAAGAATTGCGACCCTCGCTTTACAGGCCGGAAGAGAATCTTCTGCAGCATTGGTAAAGGCATACAATTTCGAACCCGAGGAACAACAACAGTGGTGCGAACGAGCGCTTGCAAAGTACCAAGATGAAACCATTCGGGACCCAATTGAAAGAAATGCTAGAGACCCAGTTCGAAAATTGGGGAGATTTGAGCGTTTGTTAGGTCCAATTCATCTTTGTAAAGAGCATGATTTACCCTACGATTCACTATTGATTGGGGTTGCAGCAGCACTCCAGTATCCAGGGGCTATGATGGAAGATTCTCTCCCTTTGGGAGAGGCAAATGCGAAATTACAATCTCTCCTTGCGTCTGAATCAATTTGATAGGCAGACCTAGCCCTTGCAGTGCCATGGCTGACCCGGATACCCCTGATGAAGATGAGGCGAGTGGCGATGAATCCCCTCGTGGACCTCCCCCAAGAGGACCGCCTTCTCGAGGACCTCCAAAGCGTGGACCCCCAAGCAGAGGGTCCCCGGGCGGACCACCGTCTGGCCCCCCTAGTGGCCCTCCAAGCGGCCCCTCAGGTGGACCCCCTAGTGGACCACCGAAGGGGCCTTCGACAGGTCCACCATCTACACCTCCGGCAGAACCAACAAATGACATTCCAATCACATCCCTTACGCCATCTCCAGAAGAATTGATGGATGAAGACCCAGTTGAAGAGGAGGCGATGGAATCCGATGATTCAGAAGAGGTGGATGAGGGGCCGCAGGAGCGAGGACCGCCCAAGCGAGGGCCTCCAAGCAGAGGGCCTCCGGGTCGGCGAGGACCACCAAATCGCGGACCGCCAGTGAAGGCCGATTCCGTGGAAAGTGATGAAGGGCAATCTGAATCATCCACATTTGATGCAGCATTGGCAAGAATGACCGGGCAAGAGAAAGAAGTCATCGTGGATGCTGAGGAATTGGCTGCTGAAGAAGCCGCTGAGGCAAAAGCAGAGGAAGATGAACGGGTTGCTGCTAGCGAACAAAATGAAAAGTGGGAAGAACCTGAAGAGGAGGAAGAAGAGCCACTCCCCGAAATCGAACCATTACCAAAAGAAACCGCAGATGGCAGTCGATATCCTAAACTCACCAAGGCCAAAACTGGTCGATTGAAGGACGCTCCACTGACGGGTCACATTGTTCCTCATACTCACTGGGATCGAGCGTGGTATTTACCATTCCAAAAATACAGATATAGGCTGGTCGAGTTGGTTGATGATTTGCTCGACTTGATGGAAAACAATCCGAAGGCTTACCCTACATTTGAGTTGGATGGCCAAACCATTGTCCTCGAAGATTATCTTGAAGTGAAACCTGAAAATGCTGGTCGAATTGAAAAATTGGTCAACAAAGGTCGATTGAATATCGGACCATGGTATGTTCTTCCTGACGAATTTATTGTGGGTGGAGAAGCTTTGGTTCGCAACCTGTTGATGGGTGACAGAACCGCAAAACGGTGGGGTGGCCGATCCGAGGTTGGTTATGTCCCTGACCCATTCGGTCACGTCGCTCAGTTGCCAGCCATTCTGAAGGGCGCGGGCTTGGATTCGTTCATTTTTACCCGTGGCGCTGGACCGTGGATTCAGGAAGCGGGCGGTGTGTTCAATTGGTATGCCAGCGATGGGAAAACCAAGGTTTTGGCCGTACAACAAGTTCCAGACTATCCAAATCTAATGGCTTGGGGTTTTGAAGAAAGACCACTGGACCGAAAGGACTCACTGGATGTCAATGTGGACACAGCAATGGAGAGGATGCAGCGACTATTGGACAAACATGAGGGAATGGGTTGGAAACCCGAAGTCTTGCTCTTTGGACAAGGTAGCGACCACACACATCCTCAACCGACTCTACCAATGTTGATTGGTAAAGCCAGCCAAAAATTCAATGGAAAAATCAAGTTTGAACATTCATCATTCCCTGCCTATATTGAAGCACTCAAAGGATGGTTGGGCAAGAAGAAAATGTTCCGCTACCAAGGAGAGTTGCATTCTGGATGGGATCGAAATATCCTGTCGGGAGTGTTTAGTGCTAGGCTGTATCTGAAGCGAGCCAACGATCAATCAATGCGTGTTTTGCGTGACAGAATCGAGCAATTGAGTGCTATTTCTTGTGCACATGGTGGGAGATTTAGAGGAGAACGATTGGATTTGGCTTGGAGGGAAATCTTGCGCAATCATCCACACGATGACATCTGTGGTTGCAGTGTGGATGAAACCCATGACGATATGGAAGTTCGATTCAAGCATGCGGACCAAATCAGTGCCATGCTTGAGGATGATTTGCGATTGGAATTGAGAGAACAAATGGATTTGTCTCATGAAGACCGTGATGCGGTTCCAGTCTTACTGCATAATCCATTGGCCAAGGCTTGGTCTGGTTCATTGATGATCGACCTTGCAGTTCCCAAATTCAGGTGCTGGCTCGATCACGGGTTGCCGGTCAAAATCGAAATGGCAGCCCCTGCCGGAGATTGTATGATTCATACTTCAGGTCTGAAAATTACACCGAAATCTTGGGATTTACACGTACATTATGACCGCGTTGCAAATGTCGAATTACCACGAGTTATCGGCAGAATTCATGTTCATCGATTGCCACCCGGTCTGTCGGTCGCACACATCTTACCTGGCCGCGGGAGCACCAGTTTACCCGCAGAACCTGTCAACTTGGGCGGCGAGTTTGGTAGGACCGATTGGATGGACAACGGTTTGGTCAGAGTCTTGTTCCGGGCCGATGGTCGATTCGACATCATGGACCACTCGACCGGACGGCACATTGTTGGTGCAGGGCGGTTGGAAGATTCGGAAGATGCAGGAGATTCCTATGATTGGTCGGCTGGTGGGCATCCTGTCCCACAGGCGGCAGGTCGAGGAGAAAAAATGCATGAGAGAGTCTTGGCCAATGATTCCCGGTTTGCCGATATGGATGAAGCAAACCGCCAAGTGTATCTGACCATCGAACAACAAGATGATTGGACTGCAACGGTGCGCTTGCATATCGCATGGGCACTTCCAGCAAGATTCGATGATGCGACACAAAAGCGCAGCGAAGAATTGGAGTGGAACACGATTGATCACTACATTACTCTGCGCAGTGGACACTCGATGGTTGAGGTGGAAACTTGGGTTAACAATGCCTGCGAGGACCATCGACTTCGATTACACATTCCAACGGGTGTCGATGCAAAGAACGTTCATGCTGGTGCGGCCTTTGATGTGGTTGAACGACCTGCGAATTGGCCCCACCATCCCGGTTGGGAACAACCGCATGTTCCAACACAACATTTCAGCGACCTGTTAATGGCCGAAGAGAAAGGAGGAGGAGTGGCTCTCTTCTGTCCTGGCTCAAATGAATATGAAGCGATGACCGGCGAACATGGAACAACATTAGCGGTTACATTGCTTCGCTCAACGGGTTATCTCAGTCGAGATGGCTTTGCCAGTCGACGGAATCGTGCAGGTCCGGTATTTGCAGCCCCCGGTGCACAATGCAAGGGAGCGATTTGTACACGATGGTCGGTTCTGGCTTACGAAGATTCGTGGGCAGAGGCAAACATTCACCAAATTGCAGAAACATATGCATGCCAAGCAAGCATAATTTCAGCACTTCCGAAACCACAACTCGATGGAGAATTTGATGAAGTTTGTACGGAAGGTACTCGTGGACAACGGATGCAACCAATCCGCTTGGTAGGAGATGGGCCCATGCCGATTATCGCTTGCTTCAAGCCCGCAGCTGACGGCAATGGAAATGTGGTGCGGCTCTACAATCCAACCGATCAAGTCTGGGACGGTAGAATTGAAACCGACCTCCCATTGTTTAATGTTAGAGGATGTGATTTGTTGGAGAATGAAACAACAAAACCACGTATCTCCAAATCAGGATGGCCTGCCAAACTTAACGCAAAATCGATTGCAACTTGGCGATTCAATTGAGGCGCATATATGCCAGAGGATGCGGAAGTTCATCGCTGCTTTGCCACTGAATATGTCACTGCACGACAGAGGCTGCTTGACCAAGCGGAGAAGATGGAACTAGAGGTCGAATCGATTCCTATTACAGAAAAGGGTCCTCACGAAGAAACGCTATCGACAGATTATCTCTGGTTTGGGCCCAAAGATGCAACGAAATTAATTCTCCACACTTCAGGAGTTCATGGAGTCGAAGGGTTTCCCGGCTCAGCAGCTGCAATCCACATACTTGCTGCATTGAAAAAAAAGGAAATGGTATTGCCTGATGATTGTGCAATCGCATTCGCCCATATCATCAACCCTTGGGGCATGGCATGGCTGCGAAGGGTCAACGAAGACAATGCAGATTTGAATCGAAATTTTTTGCCCCCAGGTGAGGAATACGAAGGTGAACCTGAAAATTACGCAAAGTTGGATCATTTACTAAATCCAACCAGTATGCAAAAAGGAAGGGAGTATTACACGATTAGAGCCGCTTGGCACTCTTTCCGCCTAGGTTTTGCCAACGCAAAACAAGCGGTACAAGAGGGACAGTACACCCGGCCGAAATCTCTGCAATTTGGAGGCTCAGAACTGACAGAATCCAGCCAGAATTTCATTGCATGGTGCGAGCGGAACTTAACAAACGTAGAGCGAGTTGTTTGGATTGATTTCCACACCGGATTGGGTCCCTTTGGCGTCGACTCACTTCTCGTTGGAGAGAATGTGAATGAAGCAGCACTCAAGCAGCGATATGGTGCAAGAATCCAGCCACTGGACCCGAAAAAAGGCGTGGCGTACAAAATTCGTGGAGGAATTCAAGCGGGAATTGAGGCGAGGTTTCCAGACAAAGAATGGACGAGTATAACACAGGAATTTGGCACCATCAAACCCATCCCACTCTTGCGTTTGGCCCGTGCAGAGAACCGATTGACCCAATGGAGCGGGAAACCACCCCTCAGGCTTCTTGGTAGTACTGAAAGGCGTGAAATGCTCGACGCATTCAACCCACGTTCTCTCAAATGGAGAAAAATGATCCTTGAGCGTTCAAGGGCAATCATTGTTGATGCAATTGCTCATCTGTCGGAGGAATGAAGAGAGGCGTACGCTTCGGTGGTTCAGATGAAACGTATCGATGTTCGAGCTCCGGTCCGCTTAGATCTTGCAGGGGGTTGGACGGATGTCCCGCCATACACGCATGATTTAGGAGGTGAGGTGGTCAATGTTGCCATCAATATCCATGCTCATGCATCACTGGAAATTGATGCGGAAGGAAAACTGTCAGTAAACTATCGATGTGATGCACCTGTCGGTTCGGGATTGGGTACAACTGGAGCGATTAACGTGGCATTGATGGCGGCGATCAACGGTTCAGAAAATGCTGAAGAAGCAGCATATCAATTTGAAGCACTGCTCGGAAATACAGGTGGCAGACAGGATCAATGGGCCGCAAAATATGGTGGATTCAACCATTTGATGTTCATCGGAGATTCAGTCGAAGAAATGCCGTTCGACCCACCACGAAGTGTTCGCTTTTGGTTACAAAAACACCTCATCGTAGCCAATAGCAAAATCCCTCATGTAAGCGGGGATTTGCACGATTCAATTTGGAAAAAATATGCCGAAAAGGATGCGAGTGTCATGGACGGTTTGATGACCATTCGCCTAGCTGCACGAAAAATGGCACAAGGGCTTGATCAAGATCGACGCGACCTGATTGTCGAAGCACTTCACGAAGTTTGTGCAGGTGTGGATGCCCTAGACCCTGCTCTGCACGAGCCATTCAGAGAGGTTGTAGAACCACTTGTTGCGAATCGGGATGTAGCCGCATGGAAAGCACTCGGTGCAGGAGGCGGAGGTTGTGTCGCACTTCTTGCAGGAGCGGGAAAACAAGACGTTGTAATCGAAGCATGCAAGGCTGCTGGATGGGACGTATTGGAATGGGATTACGATGACGATGGACTCGTTGTTACTGCCAACTGATTCCTTCGATGGTCTTTGAAAGGGTGGAAATTGCTGGTTGCAATGCTTCGATGATATTGGCTGACCAGTCGACGACATCTTCTGTCGATTCTGAGCGCCCGTGTAATAATGGCCAGCGGCCCATCGATGGCGGCCACAATTCCACATCTCCTGCAAATTGCAGTTTGTAGGCGTGGGGATTTGCGGCCCATTCCATATTGTTGGCAAGATGAGAAAGAGCCCCCCGATGGCCGTTGCATAACGCGACTGTACGCAAACCATCCAAACGATTTGCCTCGTCCTCATCAGGTCGGTCTAATTCGCCGGGTGGGGCTCGTTCAAACAAAAGAAAACCACGTTTTGAGATATTCTGATTCCACCCAAGTCCCACAAAAATAGTGAACAGACTGCACCATGATTCAGGGGCTCGCACATACCAGCCCATCCGATCTGTTTTGTTGTCGACTTCTAGATGCCATGTCCAGTTCGGTAGCATTGGTTCCAACCGCAGACGCAAATCTGCTAGCAATCTGCGATTTTCTTCCACAGATTCCCCCTCAATCAATTCCGGTTCTCCTATCTGCTGAATCAGCCATTGTCGCATTTCCGGAGGAAAGCATTGGGGGGACATCGACCAACGATGAACCCCCATTCGTTGTGGGCCCTCATTCATTTTCACATCATTTGCAGCCCATCGGTGGATGGAATCTGCGTCGTTTCCCTCTCCAATCAACAATGATAGGCGGGCGTCTTCCAATCGGATGCTATTCGGTGTCATCTTGATTTTGAGTTCACCTTCTGGAAAGGGTTGATGGCCTCCCGAGAGGGGGTGGTCGTCAAAGTCCACCTCTTCCCAAAGTCGGGCGAACAAATCCCGCTCCATGTTTCTCGCGAAAAGGTCGTATGACTTAATCCATCACTGAAAGTGGAGGTAGTGAATCTTCTGCCAATCGCTCCAATAGTAGAGATTTGCATGCATCCCTTGATAGTGGGGCATGATTGAGTAAAGTATCCCATGTTTCTTCAGTCCATTCCGCAAATCGGCAAGCCCAGCGATAGGATTCAATGATGAATTCAGTATATTCGCAAGCGGGTAGAGATTCGGCTTCCATGAGGTGACTGCGCGCCATCGCAGATGCCAAAGCACGTTCTGAACGCAGTAGGTCTGCCATATTGTGTTCGGCGACAG
>CETG01013836.1_pt1 | contig 18228 bp, 21 predicted proteins | sample 361471 | NCBI WGS metagenome assembly CETG01 (sample SAMEA2622696, study PRJEB7988) | marine metagenome | isolation source: saline water (ENVO:00002010), including | reverse complement strand
CAATATGGAAAACGCAAAAATCACCAATGGTTGATTAATACCTAATAAAGTTATTCATTAATTATTGAATAACAAAAAGACCCGCAATGCGGGTCTTTTTTTTTGTAGAAATAATCACCAAGCTTTCACCCTAATGTCACAATTAACTGACGAAAACGACAAAAAAGAACAAAATCTACAATTTATATGTGATTTTTTATACATTACCCTGTAAAAAAGCAAAAAAAGCCTCTCAAGAGTTTTTGCTATTGAGAATCGGTTGCAAAAAGCTTCAATTTTTGTGTAAATTAGAAATCCAATAAAGCTCTTTATGTTCAATGAGCTTCAGAAGCTACACAGAGACCCCTGCATCAGCGGTTCGAATGGCTACCGGCCAATCAGTCCTCATCGACCCATCCTCTAGAAGGGGAGATACTTGTTTGGAAGTTTTAGATGGTATAGCAAGAGTTTATTGCCCTTGCGAAGAGACTGAAGGAATGACACTAGCCTTCTTACAATCAGGTGACCAATTAAGAACAGATCGTTTATGTAGTGAAGGTGTATGCGTAGAAGCACTAACTCCTCTTTGCTTTAGAAGTGATGCAGAGTCATCAGATGAAGCAGGAGGATATGACGCAGTTAATGAGTGGACTCTTCAACTTCTAAGGATTAGACATTTAGGAAATGCCGAACAGAGACTCCAAGCTTTATTTGCGTTATTGGTTAATCGTTTAGGCAAAAGGTGTGGTGATTGGTGTCAACTACCTTTTAGACTCACTCACGAAAGGATTGGAGAACTAATAGGTTCTACAAGAGTTACTTCAACCCGTTTAATCTCAAGGTTAAGAACTGCAGACTTATTAAAAGCCCCTTCGGGTGACCCAACCCTAAGTCTTTCTCCAGAATTTATAGAATCATCTCCTCTTACAGCTTAAAAATATAATGAACAAAAAGCTTTCTTTTAATTCTGATTCTGTTGTTTTATCACTTTGCAAAGAAATAGAATATATAAAAAGTAGATCCAAAAATATTTCATATTCACTTAGGTTTTGTCAGAATAAACTTCTATCAAAAAGGTTACGATCTGAACTTGATAAATTAAATAAAACTCGAATAAATATATCAAATATTTCTGAAATTTTATTTAAAAGAAATTGTGATGAATTGTCATTTGAATTTCTTTTTGAATTAACAAAACGATCTAGATTGATTCAACAAATTTAATATCTAAAATTAATTTTCAATTAATATTTAATTCATTATCTATTATAAACAAAGCCGAGGGATCATTATTAGCAAACTTAACTTTTCCAAGTAAGTAAGCCATTTCATCTTCAGACTTTATTTGTTCATCAATAACTGGATCTAAAAATACGGTAGTTCTGGTGTCGTTTGACCTCTCGGCCATTGAATAAAGCTGTTGAACTGAGGATGTGACATCAGCCTCAAGCTGAAAAGAGAGAGTTACTAGTTCTTCAACTGATCTCCACTCTTGAATTGGTTTTGTTACTTCATCAAGCAAAACACTTTGACCTCTAGCAATAATATATTTGGCAAAATTAAATCCATGCTCTTGCTCAGACAAAGATTCTTTTTTAAAGAAACTTGAGAAACCACGTAATTCCCTCTCTAACAGCCATAGGGACATTGAAAGATATTGTGCACTTGAATCCCTTTCGAGCGAAGTATGTTGATATAACGCTTCAAGCAAATCAACATCCATAGGTTGTGCTATGGCACGACCTGATGGACCTCTGTTTAGCTCTATTGAACTGGTTGTGGCTGATTGCATAGCAAGAAGAGCTGAATGAAAGAACGCAGCAGTGATAGTGCGTTAAATCAAATGTTAACTCTTTTTGTATCATTTTGTTGATTACCAGTATAAAATTAAAATTTAGTCACTTGATAATGAATCTCAATTGCCTATAAAAATAATAAACCAAAAAAAAGTATTAGAAATTAGATTTAATCTTTTCCGGAAGGACTAGAAATTGCTTCCCAAAAATAAATTCAACAGTACATTTATCGCCAATATTTAATCTTGTATCTAAACCTGAAACTACTTTTAATTTTACATCATCAATAATTACAGTAAAAACATAATTATAAATGCCATACTCCTTGGAAATTATTGTATATAATCCATTATCACAAGCTTTTATTAAAACAGATTCCTTATCGAAAACACATACAGATTCTCTGGATAAATTTATATTTTCTGGAATATTTAATTTACCAATAGATGTAGAATAAAATTTATCATGAAATTGGATAGGTAAAATATTTTTTTGCAAAACAAATTTACCAACAAAAACATTTGATGGATTCAAAACAATATCTGATGGCACTGAATATTGTTGAATTTCTCCATTCTTCATTACAGCAACTCGATCACAAATAGCTAAAGCTTCAGTTGGATCATGAGTCACCAATAGAGCTGATGCAGAGCATGATTTCAAAACTGAAGAAAGTTCGGATCTTAATCTCGATCTGACTTCAACATCTAATGAACAAAAAGGTTCATCCAATAATACCAATGAAGTACCTGGAGCTAAAGACCTAGCCAAAGCAACTCTTTGACTCTGACCACCTGAGAGCTCGTGAGGATATCTATTTTTAAACTCATAAATTCCTAACAAATCCAATAACCAATTTACTCGCTCAAGAGAATCTTTTTTCTTTGTTATTCCAAAGCAAACATTATCCCAAACATCCAAATGAGGGAAAAGAGCATAGTCTTGAAAGACCATTCCAATTTTTCTTTTTTCTGGTGGGAGAAGAGAACTAATATCAGAGATTACTCTTCCATTCTTTTTAATTAAACCACTATTAGGCTTAGCAAAGCCCGCTATCAATCTTAAGAGAGTAGTTTTACCACAGCCAGATGGCCCAAGCAGGCCAACTAGTTCCCCCTCATTAACAGATAGATTAATATCCTTTAAAACCCAACATCTATCTTTTTTGGGTTTAAACGAATGTGATAAATTTTTAATCTCAAGCTCAGTATTTATCAAAACTATTTTTATTCATTCTATGCAACAAAAATCGATAAAAACAAAATCTCTACCAAAAACATAATTACATTGGCAAAAATTACACTAAATCGTATAGAATGATACATTTGTTTTCGCTAGGCAATTTTCGTCCAGCCTTTAAATTTCTATTTGGGTAAATTTAAAAACCCTCAATAAATAAATGAAAAAGATTGAAAGATCAAAAATAATAATCCAAAGACTTGAAGAACTATATCCAGAAACACCAATACCTTTAGATCATCAAAATCATTTCACTTTGCTTATAGCGGTAGTCTTAAGTGCACAGTCAACCGATAAAAAAGTCAATGAATTAAGTAAAGAGCTTTTTAAGAAAGCTCCTGATGCAAAAAAAATGTATGCATTAGGTAATGATAAAATTTATGATTATATTAAACAAATTGGTCTCGCAAAAACAAAATCTAAAAATATCTATAATTTATCAAAAATAATTTACGAAATTTATAACAATACAATACCTAGTTCATTTGAAGAACTAGAGTCTTTACCTGGAGTAGGTCATAAAACAGCGAGTGTAGTAATGTCACAGGCTTTTGGCATTCCGGCATTTCCTATTGATACTCATATCCATCGTTTGTCTCAAAGATGGGGATTAACATCCGGAAAAAGTGTTATCCAAACTGAAAAAGATCTAAAAAAACTTTTTCCAAAAAATCTATGGAATAAATTACATTTACAAATTATCTTTTATGGAAGAGAATATTGCACTGCAAGAGGTTGTAATGGAACTAAATGTAACTTATGTAAAGAACTTTATCCTTTAAGAACTAAACCAGTCAAATGTTTAAAGCCTTAATAATAGTCATTTTTTTTATTTAATTCAACAAAAAGTACAAGTTTTTGCTAGAAAGAATATCTAATAATTTTTAATTTTAATGAAATTAGCAATAACAGGAGCTTCTGGTAAAACAGGATATCGAGTAGTAGAAGAAGCAATAGCCGCTGGATATCAGGTGAGATTGATAGTTAGATCTCAATCTGAGATTCCTGATTCAATTAAAACTTGTGAAAGGTACGTCTTATCAGATACAACAGGCATCACTCTTGACTATGCACTAAAAGGTTGTGAGGGTTTAGTAATAGCTACGGGAGCCAGGCCATCAGTCGATCTAACTGGTCCAGCAAAAGTAGATTATCTAAATATTAAAAAGCAAGTTGAAAGTTGTAAAAGACTAAATTTGCAAAGGGTTGTACTTGTAAGTTCTCTTTGTGCAGGAAAATTGATACACCCATTAAATTTATTTGGGCTCATACTTATCTGGAAAAGATTAGGAGAGAGAGTACTTCAAGGAAGTGGATTGGATTGGACAGTCATAAGACCAGGTGGCTTAAATGAAGATGAAACTAATTTAAAAAATCAGAATGTTTTTTTCTCTGGAGAAAAGACTCAAGAAGAAGGTTCTATCCCTAGGAGGCTTGTCGCAAAAAGCTGCATAGATGCATTAAAAACAAAAGATTCAATAAAAAAAATAATTGAAATTACTAGTAGCGAAGAAAATCCAAGAATAAATATGAGTAAGGCAATAAAGACGTTTAATATTTAACTATCGCAATAACTAATTACCATGAACACCAACGCTAAAATTGATGCGTTGCAGCTAATGCTTACTGATCTAAGAACAAGAAACGAATCAATTAGACATAAAGCTGCATTCAGAGGGTGTCAACCAGAATTTCAATCATTGGTAACTACACTGATTGAACAATTAGAGACTCAATTAATCGAAGAGAAACAAAGACATAGAGAAAAATAAATATAAATAAATACTTTATGATTTACGAGATTAACCTAACTCCAAGCAAGCCAATCCATAAACATCTCTCATGGACACAGGTGGTTGATAACCTCTATACATCCTATAAGTTTCAGATTTTGATTTGAAGCCTAAATCTTTAAACAAAATAGAAGCCGTTTTGTTTAATCCAGGTGCATCAATAATTATCAAGCCAGGATGCCTATCAATTAATTTCTTAAGTAAAATTTTTAAAAGTTTAGGTGTGTCAGCCATCAACGGACCAATTCGCCATCCATCTCCTCTTTGCAAAAGGCATGGTCTTATTCGACCGAAACCATGACATTGTCCTTCTTTATCAAGAATAGCTATTACCTTTCCAGCTGGATGGCTCAGCCAATTAGAGAGAAAATGAGGCCTAGGCGTATTTTCTCTCTTTTCATCAAATTTCTCGACAGCCGTTGATGGTATTGATGAACCTTCAACAAAGCTATAATTATTAAAATCATCATTTATCAAGCCTGCATCAATTAACTTACCATCACCCAACCACTGCCATCTCGTAGTTTTTGATGAAATAGTAAAGCCCCATTTTGAATAGTCGATAATCCTCTCGGGAGCAGCCTCTAAACCAACGCAGGGTAAATCAGATAAATGATCTAATGCTTTTTGCCAAAGCTGCAAGCCAAAACCTCTTCCCCTATACTTCTCCACAACAAGAAACAACCCAATAAATCCATAATTTTCGTTATACCTAACACCGGCAATACAACCAACAGGATTATTGCTTAACCAGCCGACCCAAAGTCCCTGTTTATCAGTATTTTGATAAATCCCTAAATCACCAACTCCAGGAACGAATCCTTCTTTTCTAGATATTTCCGTAACGAAATCTATATCATCATCACACAATGGTTTTATAGATAAAAGATTATCCATAAATTATATTTTTTAGTAATAACTAATATAATAAAATCAAAAGATAAATCTAGAAATATGAGCATAAAAGAACATCTGGTTAATTAATCATATAAAAATTTAGTAAATATTTATATAAATAAGTATTAAAAGTTTATTATTAAGAATTTAAAATAAAAATAAAATAAAAAATCTAATATTTTCATACCTTTTCTCCCAGAGTGGTGATAACCTCCAAATAAATTACAATTTTTATCAAATACAATTATATTAATATGAGAATCTTTTTATGATAGATAAGCATTTAATATAATTATCTCTAATTTCTTATCAAGAGTTATAGCTTTTGCACAGAGAACAGTTGAATAGAAGCTTTAAAAAATCGCCAACAGTATTTATAAAAAAAGAAAATTAATTCTCAGGAATAGGTAACTCAGTTAACGAATTTAATACATCTACCCATAAAAGAATCTATAAAAAGAATGATTCATTGGTTAAAATATTATTAGGAATTAAATTCTTAATTACTCATCATCTAATCTCTTGACGATATATACCATTATTCCTAAAGAGAAGAAAAACATAAAGATAAGAAAAGCCGTCATGGTTTAACTATTTAATAACGTATTATAATATAATTAAATTCTAAATTTTGAATGATTAAGATTTTTTAAACAAACACCCTAATCAAACCTAAAATAAAATGAAGAAACTTATCAACACAAAAAGATTAATAACTTGGCCAATAATTATTAATGGATTAACAATCTTTAGAATAATACTTGGATTGCCAATTATTTTTGCATTAGAAAATGGCAACAATGACATCTGTGTTTTACTAATATTAATAGGTGGACTGACTGATTATTTTGACGGATATTTCGCACGTAAATATAATCATAAATCAGTTTTTGGTGCAAAATTAGATCCTTTAGCAGATAAGATCATTTTTATTGGCCCAATGATTTGGTTAGTTAATGAGAATTTAGTGCCACTCTGGGCGATCTGGTTGATTATCTCTAGAGATTTTATAATAACCAGTTGGCGATCTGATAAAGGCTCAGGAGGTTCAGCATCAATTCAAGGCAAATATAAAACATCACTACAATTTATAAGTATGTTTTTTTTATTATGGCCTAAAGATTGGGGAAGTTTATATACTATTTATATTATAAATAGTATAGGCTATATATCATTCTGGATTTGCTTATTTATTACTTTAAGCTCAGCGATAAAGTATCTCAGATTTCGAAAAGAAACTCATCAGAACTAAAATCTATTTTTTCATTGTTAGCTAATAGATAATCATTTTTATAGCTATCAATCAAACCACTTAACAAATCAAATTTTGGCTCCCAAGATAAATCATTTTTTATTTTAGAAATGTCCGTAAAGAAATTAGTCAGCCTCAAAGGGAAAACCTTTCTAGCTTTAGGATCAAGTTTTGAGGGATCAAAAGAACGTAAATTAAAGTCTGATACTTTATTTCCCGTAGCTTCAATTGCTTTTTCAATCAAGCCCTTAAAAGTTACTGCCTTACTTCCAGAACAATTATATATTTGATTAATCGCTTTATCTGTTTCAATAGATTTTGAAATTGCATCTGCCAAATCAGAAACATGCCCTAATTGGGTAATAACTTGCCCATCAAGAGGGACTGGAATAGGACGACCATTTATTATTCTGTCAAAAAACCATTTTTCAATAGGATTGTAGTTTCCTGGACCGTAGATATATGTTGGACGAAAAGAGGTAAAAGGAATACCTTCTGATTTTAACCAAGATTCTGTCTTTGCTTTACCTATATGTCGGCTTTTAATATCGATGGGAGAATCTTCAGCAACTGGAAATGATTGTGTATTGTCATATACACCTGCAGAACTTATGTATATAAATCGAAAATCTGGAAGGCCAGAAAATTCAAGAAGTCTTTGTGTATCTTCCAGATTCCTTCCAGAGCTATCAACGATTAAATCAAATGAATGATTAGATATGATTTTCAAGTCTTCATTTTTTGATCTGTCTCCCTTAAGATGAGTTACGTTATTTGGCACGGGCAAATTTCCTCGCGTAAAAACAAATATTTCATACCCCTTTGACAACAATCTTGAGACAAGAGCTTTTCCAACAAATCTTGTACCACCAAAAAAAAGAACTTTCAAGATCCTTTATTAAAAAAGATATATTAAAGCTTATTGATAGACTCCTACCGATACATAAATGATGTTAGATGAATAGTAATAATTATGTTTTTTGATGGAAATCATACCTGCGATAGATCTACTGAATGGAAAATGTGTTCGACTAAATCAAGGGAATTATAATGAGGTGACAAAATTCAATAGTGATCCCGTAAACCAAGCTCAGATTTGGGAAAATCAAGGTGCAAAAAGACTTCATCTTGTAGATCTTGATGGTGCCAAGACTGGAGAGCCCATAAATGACCAAACAATTAAAGATATAAAGAGGTCTATTTCAATCCCAATTCAACTTGGTGGTGGGATTAGAGAAGTAGATCGTGCAAAAGAATTATTTGACATTGGAATAGACAGAATCATATTGGGGACAATTGCTATTGAAAAACCCGAATTAGTTAAAGTTCTCTCTGAAGAATATCCAAAAAAAATTGCTGTAGGTATTGATGCAAAAGAGGGGAAAGTGGCTACTCGAGGTTGGCTAGAGAAAAGCGAAAAAACCTCTTTAGAATTAACCAAACAACTAAACGATCTAGAATTGGCAGCAATAATATCCACTGATATTTCTACTGATGGCACACTAAAAGGACCAAATGTTCAAGCTTTAAGAGAGATTGCTGAAGCAAGCTTGAATCCTGTAATCGCGTCGGGTGGTGTAGGTTCAATTGCTGATCTAATTTCCTTGGTATGTTTAGAGAGTGAAGGAATTGAAGCAATTATCGTAGGAAGAGCCTTATATGACGGATCAATAGATCTGGGAGAAGCGATATTAACACTAAAAAATTTAATTATTCAAGATTCATTTAATAATAAAGATAGATTTATTGTCTAATACTGCATAACAAAGCTCTTGTGGATTTATTGACTAGGACTGGAAGTATTTTTAAATCAAGTTATCTTAAAAAGTATAGTCTCATTAATTTAACTTGATAGAAGAAAGACCAAAACAAATTTTAATGATAGCGCCATCTCTATTGGGAGAGTCATTAGCTTTGCAGCTAACAACAGAAGATAATAATTTAGAAATAATCCTAGATATAGAAGATATAAATGGTTTACCTAAACTTATCCTTTTTTGCCTTGAAGATTTAGAACTCTCAAATTCAATAAGACTTGAAATTCTACGTTTAAAGGAAAGATGGAATAATTCTTCTATTTTACTTGTAATACCAAAAAGTATTAAATTATCTGCTAAAGACTTGATGACTCTTGGTACTGAAGGAGTTATTCAAGATCCAACAATTGAGCTTCTGAAAGAATCAATAAATATTTTACTCGGTGGTGGTAGGGTATTTAAAATAAATAATAAAACTAGTTACAACTTAGACTCGATTAATAATTCATATGGATTAGGACATTGGTTGTTAACTACAGGTTTATCACAAATAAATAAAGATCTAAATACTATAGAATATATTATTGATGTCAAATCAGTAAGTACAATATATCTTTTAATTTTACTAGGTAGAAAAAGGGAGTTATTAGCAGCAAAGAGATTGATTCTCTGGTTATGGGGGCCTCTAGAAGTTTTAATAGAATCTCCAGCAAAAAATAGTAACAATATTAATTTGAATCTAATCAACAAATACAGCACTGACATAACAATAAAAAACTCATCAACAAAAGAAATATGGAAAGCAATCTATAAACGCGTGAACGAAAAACTTCAAGATAGTCTTACTAACTCTACTGGTGAACTTGCAGCTCTTTTCTCATTAAAAAATACACAAAGAAATAATCTATTAAAAACCCTTTTACATGAATTTTCTATTATTATAAAAACACTTGATTCAAATAAAAATAATAATAAAATAAATATTACTGAAAAAAATTTACAATCAATTACTCCAGAATTACTAGCTAATACACTACGGAATTTCATAGATTCTTATGATCGATTACTAAAAAATGGTGTTGAAGTATCTATTCCGGATTTCCTTATCCATAATTCAGAACTTGAAATATTTGATGATGAGCTGCCTTCCGTTAATTTAATAATAGATCCAATCTTAAATAATAAACCTATTCTTGTTGATGGACAATACTTTTCAATAGAAGATCCTAGAGCTGTTATTCAACTAGAACTACTTATTCTTAATTGGATTATTAGAACAGCTGAATTAGTTAGCGAAGAGATCATATCATCATGTTCTGTATGGCCAGCATTACGTAAATACTTTTTAAATGAAGAATTAATCTCAACAAGAGAACTAGAACGTAAAAGAAATCAGATTAATACAAATAATCAACTTCAAAATATTTTTAAAAAGCCAGTTAGGTTGTATGAGAGTAAAAGATTATATTATACAATTAATAATAATAATATAGTAGAGAAGATTATCACCTTTGAACCCAGGGATGATGAATTAAGAAAATTAGACTGGGCTCAAAGGCAAATAGCTTTTGTAATAGAATTAAGAGATGCTTTAGCCCCACAACTCCAGGCTATAGTTCAATACTTTGGTGATTTAATAGTTCTAATTCTTACAAAAGTAATTGGAAGATCTATTGGTTTAATAGGAAAAGGGATTGCTCAGGGAATGGGTAAAAATCTTTCTAAAGGATAATTTATTTATTAATAAATATAGCTATATCAGCTCTTAGACTTTAGAATTAAGAAAATTATTTTTTTACTTTGATCTTATTTAAAGTAATTTCATCACTACTAATACTTTTTATTCTCTCTGTTAATCCAGTATATTCTGCTAGAGATACTGATAGTTATGATGGAAATATATTCCCAATCTATGCAGGGAACGGTTCATTAGTACCACCACCAAGTACATTATCAGATTCCTTAAAAAACGAAAGAACAAGTGTTTTAGTTTTCTATCTAGATGACAGCTCTACTAGTAAACAATTTGCCCCTGTGGTTTCAGGAATTAAATTATTATGGAGTTCATCTATTGATCTAATTCCTCTTTCAATTGATGAATTAATTAATGATGACAAGAAAACATATCAAGATCCTGCTTACTATTGGCATGGAAAAATACCTCAGGTAGTTATTCTTGATGGTAAAGCTAATGTACTATTAGACAAAGAAGGACAAGTGTCTTTTGACGAAATAAATGATGCGATAACAAAAGGAACAGGTCTTAAGAAACCTGATTTTAATCTTACAGTTAAAAGTTTTAATGAGTACAATAGCGAGCCTTCGAAAGATGGATACACCAGACCTAGAGGAACTTAAAAATGTTAGTAAAACATCTAAAAATATTAAATTAAACATCAAATAACCTTATTTTAAATGTTTTTATTCATCCTTATTTCTATTTTTTTGACTTGCTTTTTGATTGAATTAATTCATAAATACAGGATGAATTCACCTTTAATTCTAAAACCAAAAAAATTTAAAAAATACATTTTAGATTCAAAGATAAAATATATTGTTTTGGTAGAAGTAACAAATATACATAAAAAGATGGAGGTTATGATTCCATTTTTCAAAGTAAACCCTCAACTAATTGGAATCTCTAAAAATGAGTTAATAAGCATTAAAACAAATATCAAACCACAGCATCCGGATGAAGAAGCACAAAAGAATGACTACTGGTCTGCATATATCTTAAAAAGCAAAATGTCTACATTTATTAATATTGAAATTGAATTTGAGCTTAAGAAACTATCAAGAAATAAATTCAAATGTATATGGTTAGATATCGAGTGGGATAATTATGGACCATTCGGTTTCTTTACAAGATACGATGGTTTTGTTTTACCTAATTATTCAAATCAAGCTAAAGTAATAAATAATACATCTAATACTAGTTTATTAGAACCGATTAAAACTCATATTCTTGGCTCTCTAGATGATCCGATTAATATTTTAAAATCATATCTACCACAAGATTATTTGCCAAATGATATTCTGACAATTGGAGAATCACCTTTGGCAATTATGCAAGGGAAATATATAGATTTTAGAACTATTAATATAAGTCCACTTGCAAAAATACTTTGCAAGGGATTCCACCCAACAAGTAGTTTAGCAACTGCTTGCGGTATGCAGACACTTATAAATATTTCTGGTCCTACAAGAGTAATAATTTCATGGCTAGCTGGAGGAATATCTAAATGTTTAGGAATTAGAGGTCTTTTTTATCGCCTAGCAGGTGAACAAGCCAGATTGATTGATGATATTACTGGCACAACTCCTCCATATGATAAAAGTATTGTGCTAGGTCCTAAAGATACAAAAGCTTTTTGTATAAAAGCATCACTTGAGCTACAAGTTAATGTAGCTGTTGTAGATGTAAATGATCTAGGAAGAGTTAAAGTACTATCAACAAATGATACCAATAATTCAAATATAATAAAAAAAGCTTTAACTTCTAACCCAGCAGGAAATGCCAATCAACATACCCCACTAGTGCTTATAAGACAGAATAAAATAAATACTCGTTCACATAATAGTTAAAAATAGAATAAAATACAAAAATGATAAAAGATGATGCTTTACCTTCAGATTTAAAAATCGAGCCGCTTAAGCTCAAGCATCTATCAATGCTTAGTTCAGATTACAATAATAATAAAAACTTTGGAATATTACAAATACTTTTGTTCAAGAAATGGTTTTCTACAATAGAGTCAAGTCTTACAAATATTATTCCTACTCGCAATTCAAAATGCATAGTAGCTATTGAAAGAAATAATTTAATTGCATATATTTTAGCAACACCAATTAATAGAAGAGGTTCTTGCTGGTCAATCTCAGAGCCATACTTTATAGGTGAATCAATATCATACAGTCGCTATAATCTATTACAAAGTTTATTACGAAAAGTGCTCATAGAAAGTAATATAAAAACTCAAAGTTATTTGATTTCAATAAATACAAATGACAATCAAAACTTATCAATAATAAGACAGTCTGGTTTTCAGCCTTTAAGAATAATTAAATACTGGAATAAAAGGGAAGATTTAGAATATAAAAAGCAAGATTATAAAGATAAATTTTTATGGGAAAAGCTAAATGAAGAAAACAGTCAACAAATTTGGAGATTTGAACAAGCTAGAGAGTCAATTCATTTTCGGTCAATTTTCGATAGGCATTGGCAAGATATTTATGAAAAAAGAAATGCCTTAACGGGTATTATTAAATCTAAAGACAATAATATAATTGCAGGTTTAATTCCATCCATTTGTCCCCAATATGATTACTCTTTAGAACTTATTAGAGGTTTAGCCTGGGATGAAAGACTTAATTTATCTATTCCACAAAGAATCAATAATATAAAGATTGGGAAAAATACATTTTGTATAGAAACAACAAGTGAGGACAGCAAATTGAATGAAATCCTTCATAAAAGTAATTGGGAAATAATAGAAGAACGAGTACTTTTAGGAAGAAGCATTTGGAAAAGACAAAATGGCTATAAATTAAAAACTTTGGAAACTAAGCTCTTAAATAATTTGGTAGGTAATTTACAACAACAACCTGAATTACCATCCACATGCCAAATTGAAAAAAAATAAAATGTCTCTTCAAAAACCCTGTTCTGTCTTAAGTCTCGATATCGGAAAAAAAAGGATAGGTATTGCAGGTTGTGATCCACTTGGCATTTCAATAACTCGACTTCCTGCTATTTTTAGAAAAAGCTTTGAAGAAGATCTCTTGAAATTTGGCAAAATCTGTGAATACAGAAAAGTTGAGGGATTAGTTATCGGTAATCCCCTTGATATTTATGGAAACACAACAACCCAATCCATTCTTTGTAGGAAGTATGGAATTAAATTAGCCACAAGCTTAAAACTCCCGGTAGTCTTTATCAATGAACAATGCACAACAATAGAGGCTAAAGAAAAATTCTCTTTAAAGAATGACAAAAGTGGAAAGATCGACAGTGCTGCTGCCGCTATACTTTTACAACAATGGCTTATTGAGGGTTCAAATCTAGATGACTCAAATTAAATTGCGAATATGATGTAAAAACAAAATCAAAATAAAACAAGATACTGACAAATAAAAAAGCACCTATGTCAACAACAAATAAAAACGACCAAGTACCTACTCTTTTAGTTAAAGATTCTCAAGGGGCAGACCTACTATGTTTCCTTGAACAAGTAGTTCCTCTCGAGGGTAATGAATATGCTCTATTAACCCCTGTAGACACTCCAGTCTCTCTGTTTCAATTAATAGATAATCAAGATCCTAAACTAATTGAGACTATTGAAAAGAATGAACAAATACTGGAAGTTGCTGATGTGGTTCTTCAAGAACATGATCTTAGACTAGTTCGTTCTGCTATCACACTCACAGTCTCGGGTGAGCTTGATGAGCCTGAACCAGAAGAAATTGAAGAGGAGGATATTGATGACGAATCTGAGACCTATGAGCTTCTTGTAAATTTTAGAGTTAAGGATAATGAATATGGTCTTTATATACCTCTTGACCCATTTTTTATAGTCGGAAAGCTAGAAGAAGGAGAAGTAAAGCTTGTTGAAGGAGAAGAGTTTGACAGAGTTCAATCAGGAATCGAAGCCGAACTTGAGGAGAGAGGATTATCAGAATAATTTTAAAAGATTTACTTAAACCGAAATGGAGAGTAAATAATACAATATCAAAAATCACGTTAAATGATTTGCTCTCAAAAGGGATAAAGGCTCTCATCCTTGATGTAGATGGCACTTTGGTATACGGGAACAAACCAAAAATTTCAAATGAAATAAAAAATTGGATATTATTTTCTAAAGATTTTTTCTATATCTACCTATTTAGCAATAACCCTTCAAGAAATCGAATCAAGTTAATTGCTGATCAATTAGATATAGATTATTCACATTTAGGCGGTAAGCCAAGAAAAAGTAAATTAAAAAAGATAATAGATAGAATCCCTTATAAATCAAACCAAATCGCAATAATTGGAGATAGGATTTTTACAGATATTCTTGTAGGCAATAGATTAGATATGTATACAATATTAGTAGATTCAGTGGATTATTATGGAAACAAAAATGAAAAGAATAAACTTCAAAGATTAGAAAGATATTTAGCAAGTACCATAACTGGAGAATTTTCATGAAGACTTGGGTTATTAAAATAGGGACTAGCCTATTAAGATCAAATGATAAATATACAACTTTTGATATTATTAATAATTATTGTTCATATATATCAGCAGCTCAAAATAGAGGAGATAAAATCATATTAGTTTCAAGTGGTGCAGTAGGATTAGGATGTCACAAAATGAACTTCAAAGAAAGGCCAAGAGAAATAATATCTCTCCAGGCTTCTGCAGCCATAGGCCAACTTCATTTAATGGCATTATATGAAAAAGCCATGGCAAAATTTGGATATAATGTCGCACAGATATTAATAACTAGATCAGAATTAGGTTCAAGAGATAGTTATAAATCTGCTTCTCAAACGTTAAAAAAATTAATTGAATGGGATATCATCCCAATAGTAAATGAAAATGATATCATCTCTGATGAAGAATTAAAATATGGAGATAATGACACTCTTTCTGCATTAGTTGCAACAGCAATATCTGCTGACCAATTAATATTATTAACAGATATTGATCATCTTTACTCCTCTGACCCAAAGACTAATAGCGAAGCAAAGCCTATCAAAGATATTGTTGATACTAGTCAATTAAACAAATTAGACTTAAAAAGTCAACAAACACTTTGGGGCACGGGAGGAATAAAAACAAAGTTAACAGCTGCAAAAATTGCCACAGAAAGTGGTATAAAAGTTCAACTGGCAGATGGTAGAGACCCTAAAACTTTGGGAGAATTATTAGATGGCAAAAAAATAGGAACTAGTTTCCACCCTAATCCCAACCCAATAGGGAATAGAAAGAGCTGGTTATCTCATGCAATAAAGCCAGTAGGTGAAATTCATTTAGATGATGGTGCTAGTGAGGCCATAAAAAACAAAGGTGCTTCATTGCTACTTGTTGGAGTGAATAGGGTAAGTGGAAACTTTGTTTCTAATCAACCTGTAAAAGTAATTAACTCTGTTGGAAAAGAAATTGCCAAAGGCATTTGTTCAATGAGCAGTGATGCTATAAAGATAGGAATTAATTCAAAAGCATTATCAACAGGATCTCCTCTTGTTATACATAGAGATGTTCTGGTTCTAACCAATGAATAGATCAAAAAGAATCAAAATTTCCACACACTCAGTAATCCTTAGTCATGCTATTTAGTAAACTTGTTGAAAAATTAAAACAAGGCCAATCAGGTCTTATTGACTATAAAATAATAAGTGATTCCTTTATTTTAGCTGCATCTTCAATAGATAAAGCAACACAAAACGAAATAAGTTTCCTTGATAAAAACAGTCCACTAAATATAAAAAATCTTATCAAATCAACTAAGGCTTCTGTTTTATTATTACCCTCAAATGAGAATAGTATTTTGGAAATAACAAAGCGTTTAAATTGTGATTGGGCAATATTAAAAGACCCTAAAATCGCCTTCGCTGAAACACTTGAACTTCTTTATCCGTCTGAAATCGAGAAAGAAGGTATTCATGAAAGTGCAGTTTTAGGTAAAGATGTAAAGATTAAATCAGGAGTTTCAATTGGAGCAAATGTTTATATCGGTGATAATACAGAAATTGGTGATAAAACTGTAATTCATGCAGGAGTTGTCATATACAAAAACGTACAAATAGGCAAGCAAACTATTATTCATGCAAATAGTGTTATCCACTCTGGGTCAAAGCTTGGAGACAAATGTGTAATCAACGCTAATGCTGTTGTTGGTGGTGAGGGTTTTGGATTCGTTCCTACCCCAACTGGATGGAAAAAAATGCCTCAAGTAGGAATTGTCATTTTAAAAAACAAGGTGGAGCTTGGTAGCGGCTCGACTATCGATAGGCCAGCCGTAGGCGAAACAATAATTGGAGAGGACACAAAAATCGACAACCTGGTTCAAATTGGTCATGGAGTAACCACAGGCAAAGGATGTGCGATGGCAGCCCAAGTAGGTATCGCTGGTGGTGCGAATATTGGCGACTCAGTTATTCTTGCTGGGCAGGTAGGTGTAAGTAACAAGGTGAACATTGGAAATGGAGTAATAGCTAGTTCAAAATCAGGGATTACTTCAAATGTCGAGGCAGGGAAAGTTGTTAGCGGGTTCCCAGCAATACCAAACAAACTTTGGTTAAGGTGCTCTGCTAATTTTAAAAAGCTACCTGATATTGCTAAAGCTATTCGTGAACTAGAACGAAAAGAAACCAGGTAATTTTTTCCCTTGATTCATATCAAAAAATGAATTCTTACAAAATAACCTTATTGCCAGGCGACGGAATTGGTCCGGAGATAACAAGCGTCACAAGAAAAATTCTTCATCTTCTCGCAAAGAAATTTAATTTTGAACTCAAGTTCAAGGAAATGCCATTTGGCGGTTCAGCTATTAATTTAGAAGGTAATCCTTTCCCTGATAGCACTTTTCATGAATGTAAAAACTCTGATGCTGTATTATTAGCCGCCATTGGTGACCCAAAGTATGACCAGTTACCTAGAGAAAAAAGACCTGAGACAGGTCTACTCAAATTGAGGTCTTCTTTAGATCTTTTTGCAAATATAAGACCAGTTAAAATAATTCCGTCTCTAACCAAAGCAAGTAGTCTTAAAGAAGAATTTATTAAAGATGTTGACCTTATTGTAGTTAGAGAACTTACTAGCGGGATTTACTTTGGGGAACCCAAAGGAAGGATAAAAACAGAGGAAGGAGAAAGAGCTTTTAATACAATGACATACACTTCCAAAGAGGTTAAACGCATAGCAGAGGTCGCTTTTAAATTGGCTAAAGAAAGAAACCAAAAAATTTGCTCAGTTGATAAAGCCAATGTTTTAGATGTGAGTCAATTATGGAGAGAGGAAACAAAATTGGTATCTAATAATTTCAAAGAGGTAGAGCTAACTCATCAATATGTAGATAATGCCGCAATGCAACTTGTTAGAAATCCAAGTCAATTTGATGTAATTCTTACAAGTAATTTATTTGGAGACATTCTCAGTGATATTGCAGCCATGCTTTCGGGCTCCATTGGAATGCTTCCATCTGCATCATTAACTACAGACGGGCCAGGTGTCTTTGAACCTGTCCATGGATCCGCACCTGATATTGCTGGTAAAGATTTAGCAAACCCAATAGCCATGCTTTTGTCTGCTTCAATGATGTTAAAAATTGCCTTAAATGAAACTAATGCTGCAAATTATTTAGAAAATGCAATTGATGAAATTTTGGCAGAGAATTATAGAACTTCTGACTTAATGAGCAGTGGGGCAGGTAAACAAGTTGGTTGCTCTAAAATGGGCGAACTAATTTCAGAAAAATTAAGATAAATAGTTCACAAATTAAAAAACTCTTTGAATAGTTTCCCTTTGA
>CETG01114283.1_pt1 | contig 18281 bp, 17 predicted proteins | sample 361471 | NCBI WGS metagenome assembly CETG01 (sample SAMEA2622696, study PRJEB7988) | marine metagenome | isolation source: saline water (ENVO:00002010), including | reverse complement strand
TTTAGCTCTTTAAAATTCTAACCGTACAAATAATACCCACAAAAAGCCCAATCATCAAACCCAATAAGGTCATAAAATAGCCAAGATTTAATCGATTATCTAAAAAATTACCTCCAAAAGTAAAAATTACAATTGGTGTAACGATAATCCATCCAATTCCTATGAATTTCCCAAGTGTATAAAAAGAAGAAAAAAAATATGTTTTGGTATTTTCTTCCTTGTCTTTATTTTTCATCAATATCTAAGCTATCTATGAAAGATTCAAAAACTGATAAACTTTTTCTTTCTTTCTCACCTAATGGAGAATATGAAGCTGATTCATCTTTGATTTCAGATTCTTCTTGATTTGGTTGATCTATATCGAGATTTGATTTTCTAAAACCAGCTTTTTCAATAACTTTACTCTCACAAAATACAGGAACCCCTAATTTTAGAGCTATCACCATGGCATCAGAAGGTCTAGAATCCATCTCTATTTCTTTACCATTTGTTAAGATTATAATTTTTGCAAAAAAAGTACCATTATCTAAGTTATCGATAATGATTTTTTGAATTTTTCCACCAAAATTTTCTACCATGTTACAAAATAGATCATGAGTTAAAGGTCTAGGGATATCAACTTTTTGCATCCTAATAGCAATCGCATCGGCTTCTGCGGCAGCTATCCAAATTGCCAAAAACAAAGATCCTTTCTTTTGTTTGAGTATCATAACTCTTTGACCCATTGCATTTATTTTTAAGCTGTCGATAATCATTTCATCCATAAATATAGAATATTTATTTTTTGCTAATGGTCAATGAAATAAAGGTTTAAAATGAATAAAGTTTACTTATTTCTGAATTTATTTCTTGTACTTTAATCCTAGAGAACTGTCCATATTTTTGAGGATCTTTTGAAGCATAAATTATTCCCCTTGATGAATTAATTAGAATATTTGGATTTTTATGCAAAATTGCATTATTGATTACATCTGAAAGATCTCCTTTTTGATGCCCAACTCCTGGTATCAAGAAAGGGATTTCAGGAAATTTTTCTCTTATAATTTTTAGTTCATGGGGATATGTAGCACCCATAACCAAACATACATTATTGTCTGTGTTTATATCGGAGGATATTTGAGCTATGTGTTCATACAACTTTATGTTATTTTTTTCAGAAAAAAAATCTTGAATTTCTCCTCCAGATTTATTACTTGATTTACAAACAATAAAAACGCCTTTATCTTTATAACGGATAAAAGGTAAAATTCCATCCCTACCAAAAAAAGGTACAACTGTTATAGCATCAAAATCCCAGTATTCAAACATAGCCTTAGCATAGGCATCACTTGTAGAGTCTATATCTGATCTCTTGCAGTCACCAATAATTAATTTTTTTTCAGGCAATTGCTTAATATAGTCAATTGTCTTGTATAAAGCATCTAATCCTTCAATTCCTTGTGATTCATAATATGCAAATTGAGGTTTATATCCAACGACAAGATCATAAGTAGAATCAATAATTGTTCTGTTGAATTCAAAAAAATTCTTGATTGGCATGCTATTCAAGTTCGGATCAAGGCCTACAATTAGGAAACTTTTTTTATCAGAAATATTCTGAACTAATTTTTGATTAAATGAAATCATGAGATATGGTTTTTATAAACAAAGCCGTAAATTTTATCGTTATTTTTCAATATTAGTTTGTTAAGAATCTTATTATCAAGTGTTACAAAATAATCTTTATCAGATTTTATCTCTAACATCGAGTAATTTGATTTTGAAAAAATATTTTTTATTTGACCCGAAAAATAAAAGCCCATATCTGAATGATCAAAAGGATTCCTAGAGATCATTGAACTATCGGATAAAAAATATTTATCTTTATATTCATCTTTTTCAATTGTATTGATTAATATTTCATCCTTCCAATAATCTAATAAGTTATTTCTAAGGTATTTTTTATTTGCTATTCCTTTATCAACAAATAAAATTTCATTTTTAGTCTTAAAAATTTCATCAATTGAATGAGTAATATATAGAACACATAAATCAAGATCTTTAGTTATATTTTCTAAAGATTGAAAAATTTTTTTTGATGAAAGAAAATCTAAAGAATTTATAGGCTCATCTAAAAGTAAAACATCACCATTCCTTGCTACAGCTCTAGCTAATGATACTTTTTGTTTTTGTCCCCCTGATAATTCATCTGGATATGATTTTTCTAAATCCTTAATATCAAAAATTTCCAAACATTCAGAAGGAGTGATTTTTTTCTGACTATCAGTCAAAATATTATAACCAAACTCAATATTTCCTAGAACGTTCATATTTCCAAATAAAACTTCATCTTGCTGAACATATGCAACTTTTCTATTTTCAGGAGAAATATTAATATTTTCATATGAAGAAAATATTATTCTATTGCTCAGTTTTATTTCACCTTGAATTGGTTTTAGAAACCCTGCAAGATTATTAAGTAATGTAGTCTTTCCATTACCTGACCTTCCCCAAATAAAATTAATTCCTGGATTAAATTCTGAAGAAGCATCTAGAGAAAAATTTCCTATAACGGATCTAAATTTGAAATCTAACCTACTCATAATTGAAACCTTTTTTATTTATAAAGTTAAAAGTTAAAATAGTTATTACAGCTATCGTTAGAGATATCAATGATAAGGCAAGAATTGAATCTCTATTACCTGTTTGAATAGACGTATATATTGCGGTTGACAAAGTTTGAGTTTTTCCAGAAATATTTCCTGCAACAATCATAGTTGCACCAAATTCACTTATAGATCTAATAAATCCTATAAATATTGATGAAATTAGTCCTGTCCTGATAGAGGGAAAAATAACATAAAAAAAAGTCTTATAAATATTTGCTCCCAAAATTCTAGAAGTATTAACTAATTTTTGATCTACATTCAAAATAGTTACAAAAATCATTCTATAGACTAGTGGTAAAGAAATAACTGCACAAGCCAAACTCCCTCCAAACCATTCAAAAGATAGTCTACCATTAGAAAGAATTATTATCACATAACCAGAAATTACTGGTGGGAGAGCAAGTGGTAGAGAGGTTATAAAATCAAAGAAAAGTCTAGTTTTCTTAAATTTCCTAGCTACTAGTATTAGAATAATCGAAAAAATAAAACAGAGAATGGTAGCTGTCAAAGAAATTTTTAAAGTTGTTAGCAAGATTTCTAAATAATTCATCTTTCAACCTCAAATCCTAAATCAGAAAGTTTTTTTTTAACTAATGGTGAATTCAGTCTATCAATAAAGTTATTTATATATAAATTATTATTTTGACTTAAGACACCTATTTTGTACTCAATATCATCATGAAATTTATTTGGAAATTCATGAATTATGTAAAGATCATTTTTCAATGCTTCAGTTTTATATAAAATCCCATAATATTTATTATTTGAAACCAATAAGCTGGATACATAAGATACGTCACCAGATGAAATTATTTTATTTTCAATTTCTTTCTGAGAAAAAATATTTTGTAAAACCTGAGTAGAATATACTCCTGCAGGAGCTATTTCTGGATCTGCAATTATTATTTTATTTTCATTGCCAGATTCATTTTCATTAAGGAAGGTTTCATAAGTATATGAACTATTACTAGATGCTAGAACTAAAGAATTTTTTGCAAATGAGCTAATATCAGATTCTCTTAATAAATTCTTATCCGTAAGAATATCTATGGAAGAATTTGAAGCGAAAATTACTGCACCAATTTTTTTATCATTATTTTCTACTCTTCTAGCCAGAGTCATAGATCCTCCATAACTTATATAAAATTTATTATTATTATCTGATTTCTCATATTGTTCGTTAATAATTTCATTAAGAGATGTTGCAACCATAATGATACTTGTTTTGTCATCAGAACATGACAATATCAAAAAATTACACAATAATAGTGCGATGCTAAAAAGTATTTTTTTTATAATTTTATTATTCATTTTTAGAATGAAATCTATACGATATACTGTTATTCTAAGATAATATATTTACAAATATCAATTAATAACTGGTAAAAAGAAATTTTAAATTATGGCTAATCAAACTGAAAGTGAACAATATGCATTTAATGCATTTGCAAATCTTCCATTCTATGGATCTATAAATTCAGAATTTATAGAACTAGCTAATGTGTATGATAAAAAATCCATTGTAGATCTTGGATGTGGCACAGGGAATATAACAAAATTGATTCTAAAGAAACTTATTATTGCCAAAGAATCCGTAATATACGCTGTAGATAGTTCTAAATCTGCATTAAGTACAGCTGCAAAAGAGCTAGAAAATAATTCTATTGTTAAGTTTATACATTCTGAAGTTCAAAATCTCACTGATGCAGTAAAAGAAAGGGCTGATGCTATGATTTACTGTAACTCAATACATTATGTTCCTGATAAAAATAAGTTATTGACAGAAATAAGAAATAAATTAAATTCAAATGGAATTCTAGCTTTCAATACATCTTTTTATGATGGGTCTCATCCCGATGATTCATTAGAATTTTATAGAAAATGGATGTTTAGATCATTAAGACTTCTAAGTAAAGATTTTGGATTACGACCTGACAAGTCAGCTAAGGTGTCTTCTAGAAAGCAACTAAGACCTGATGACTATAAAGAATTATTAGAAAGTACTGGTTATAAAGTTGAACATATTAGAGCTAAGTCTTATCAAGTACCAATAGATGGATTTCATTACATCAGTGAATTTAAAGACTGGATCGAAGGTGTACTTCCAGGGATTCCTCTAGAGAAGGGCAAATCTACTCTTCAAAAAGCTCTAAAGGAAGTTTTCTCTGAAATGAACTTAACTACTGTTCCAAGAAATTGGTTGTCTGTTAAGGCGGTAAAAGTATAATTATTCATAGTAATCATCAACAGTCCTAACGCTCACAGGTTGATTATCATTATCTACAATAGTTGCATAGGCTGTGTCTATTGAAGTGTAGCATGGGATAGAAAGCTCGGTTGCTTTTCTTCTAATATGATATCCATCCTGAATAGAAGATCTGTCACCTGTAACGGTATTTAAAACTGCTCCAACCTTACCCTCAACTATTAAGTCTATTACAGTGGGAGATTGACTAAGTATTTTATTTACTTTTTCGACTTTTATATCTAGAGACTTTATAAAATTATAAGTACCTTCTGTTGCATAAATTTTATTTCCATTTTTACTTAGTTTTTCAATAAAATTTTTAGAGTCAGTTTTATCTCGATCAGCAATCGATAATAAAAAACTTGTTTTTGAATCTACCTCGAGACCTGAAGCAATCATAGCTTTTTTCATAGCACTTGGAAGATTTTTATCTATTCCCATGACTTCACCAGTAGATTTCATTTCAGGACCTAAGTAAGTGTCCACACCTGATAATTTAGACATTGAAAAAACTGGAGATTTTACAGCATAAAGGTTTTTCTCTTTAACTAGACCTGTTGAATAATCAAGATTAGATAATTTCTCTCCATAAATTACTTTGATTGCAAGATCAATCATTGGAACTCCAGTAACTTTTGATATAAATGGAATTGTTCTACTTGATCTAGGATTTACCTCAATAACATAGAGAGTTGAATCTTCAGGTTCTTTCTTCCTTGAAGAATCAAAGAAAGATTTTTTAGCCCTTTTTACAATAAACTGAATATTCATCAAACCTCTTATTCCAAGAGTTCTTCCCAATTTCCTAGTTGCATCAACAAGATCATTTTTTTCAGTATCTGAAAGATCATAAGCTGGGTAGACTGCCGTACTATCACCAGAATGAATTCCTGCTCTTTCAACATGTTGCATTATTCCTGGTATCAATATATCTTCTTCGTCACATAATGCATCAACTTCTATTTCAATTCCATCAATATAATGATCAACTAATATTGTTTGGCCTGGAACAAAATTCTGAGCTCTCTTGAAGTATCGAGTCAAATCACTTTCTCTATGTACAATTTCCATTGCTCTTCCGCCTAAAACATAGGAGGGCCTAACCATAACCGGATATCCTACTTTATTTGCTATAGAAATAGCCTCGTCCAGATTCACTGTAGCAGCTCCCTCAGGTTGCAATACACCAGACTTTTTACAAATTTCCTCAAAGCTACCTCTTTCTGAGGCTAAATCAATAACATTAGCAGATGATCCTTTGATTGGAAATTTATAATTACCCAAATCTTGAGACATATTAATTGCTGTTTGACCACCAAATTGAACAAGAGAATCTACAAGTTTGCCTTTCAAAGATTCATTTTCAATTATGTCCATTACACTTTCTGAATCTAGTGGTTCAAAATATAGTCTTGATGATGTATCAAAATCGGTTGAAACAGTTTCAGGATTTGAATTAATAAGAATAGATTTTATACCATTATTTTGAAGGCTTTTTGATGCATGAACAGAACAATAGTCAAATTCTATACCTTGACCTATTCTTATCGGACCTGATCCTAAAACAATAGCTTTATTCCCTTCTAGGGGAATAGCTTCATTTTCACTTTCATATGTGCTGTAAAAATAAGTAGTTTTTGCTTCAAATTCTGCGGCGCATGTATCAACCATTTTATAGGTTGGAATAACTCCAAAAGATTTTCTAAGTTCTCTTATTTTTCTCTCTTCAGTATCTTTAAGCTTAGCTATATACTTATCTGAAAATCCATAATCTTTAGCCTTTAGAAATATTTCTTTACTTAAAGGTGAGGAGATTATTTCGTTTTCTACTTTAATTATTCTCTCAATAGCATTTGTAAACCAAAAATCAATGAAGGTTCTTTTAGTTTCTTCTACTGCATTCGAACCATTTCTTATTTTTTTTGCAATATCCCAGAGCCTATCATCCATAGGTATATTTGAATTTTCATTATCAGGATCAATAAGTAAATCAGGTTTACTATTTTCTAAAGACCTGATTGATTTTAGCAAAGCTGCCTCAAATGTTCTCTCAATACCCATAACTTCCCCAGTTGCTTTCATCTGGGTTCCTAAACTTCTATCTGCGTCTGGAAATTTATCAAATGGCCATCTAGGTATCTTGACAACACAATAGTCGAGCGAAGGTTCAAAAACTGAAAATGTTTTTCCAGTGACAGGATTGGTAATTTCATCTAAATTTTTACCTAAAGCTATTTTTGAAGCAATTCTTGCAATTGGGTAACCAGTTGCTTTTGATGCAAGGGCTGACGATCGTGAAACTCTTGGATTAACCTCAATAACGTAGTAATCAGGATCAGAATCAAAATTGTTACCAATTGTTTTTTTAACTAATTGTGAAGGTTTTAAGGCTAGTTGAACATTGCATCCTCCTCTTATGTCTAAGTTTGAAATAATATCTAAACTGGCTGACCTTAACATTTGATATTCTTTATCATTTAAAGTTTGTGAAGGGGCTACAACTATAGAATCTCCTGTATGAACTCCCATAGGATCAATATTTTCCATGTTACAAATAGTTATAACATTTCCGATATTATCTCTCATAACTTCATATTCAACTTCTTTCCATCCAACCAAAGATTTTTCAATAAGTACTTGACCAACTCTAGATAAACTAATTCCTTGATTAGCAATTTCCACCAATTCATTTTCGTCTTTGGCTATTCCTCCACCTGTACCACCTAAGGTGTAAGCTGGTCTAATTACAACTGGATATCCTATTTTTTTTGCAGCAATTTTTGCATTTTTAACATCATTTACAGCGAAGGAAGGAGGAGTAGGTTGATCAATTTTATTTAGAAATTCTCTAAATTTATCTCTATCTTCAGCTGTCTCAATTGAGTGAACACTAGTACCTAATATTTGAACATTATATTTTTCTAATATTCCTTCTTTATGTAGTTCTGATGTTAAATTAAGACCTGTTTGCCCGCCTAAGGTACCTAAAATTCCAAATGGTTTTTCTTTCTTGATTATTTCTTCAACTATTGAGATTGTTATAGGCTCAATATATACTCTGTCTGCCATCTCTTGATCAGTCATAATAGTAGCAGGATTTGAGTTAATTAATACAACCCTATAACCATCTTCTCTTAATGATTTGCAGGCTTGAGCACCAGCATAATCGAATTCCGCGGCTTGACCAATAATTATTGGTCCTGACCCAACAACTAAAACTGTATTATTTTTCATTTATTTATTCCTACTTATAATTTTTTCTATAAACTGGTCAAAAATATACTCTGAATCCTTAGGTCCAGGTGACGCTTCAGAATGATATTGTATTGAAAAAACTGGTAATGTCTTGTGTGATAATCCAGAAATAGTTCCATCATTTAGATTTAAGTGAGTAATATCTAGTTGATCAGGAATATTTTTATCAGAAACGGCATAGCCATGATTTTGAGCAGTAACGTAAACCTTTTTTGAATTAATATCTTTTACTGGTTGATTTCCTCCTCTATGACCATAAGGAAGTTTGAAAGTAAATGCTCCCAATGATTTTGCTATTAATTGATGCCCTAAACATATTCCTAAAATTGGAATATTAGAATTAATCAATTTTCTAATATTTTCTAGTATATCTAGTAGATTATTTGGATCACCTGGACCTGGAGAAAGAACAATTCCATCTGGATTTAAATTAATAATTTCCTCTGAGTCTGTGTTGTAAGGAAATATTGTAACATCACAGTTTCTTGATTCGAGTAATCTAATAATGTTTTTTTTCACACCTAAGTCTAATAAAGCGACTTTATATTTATTTTTTTTATTACTTGAAAGTATTTTTTTACTTGATACTTCAGATACAAAATTATGTTCCTCATAAGCCTTTATAGAATTCAATTTCTCAATAACTTTATCTGTGTTGTTATCTGAAGTAATAGAGCCCATCATCACACCAAAATTTCTTATTTTTTTTACTATTGATCTTGTATCTAATCCATAAATTCCAGGAATATCATTTTTTTGAAGATAGTCATGAATATTCATTAAAGAATTGTTATGAGATGGCATTTCACAATATTGCCTAACAACGAATCCTGAAACTTGAATTTCATCAGATTCTATATCAATTTCACTAATACCATAATTTCCTATCATTGGATAAGTAGGTATTAAGATTTGACCTCTATACGAGGGATCTGTCAGCATTTCCTGATAGCCAGTCATGGATGTATTAAATACAACCTCTCCAATAACATCTTTTTGACTTCCAAAAGAAAAACCTTCATAAGTTGCACCATCTTGTAATATTAATCTAATCTTTTTCATTATTTCCCTCATAAACTATTTTTCCATCAAATATTGTCATATTTACCGCACCCTTCATTTTTTTTCCTATTAGAGGTGAATTACTACTTTTAGATACAAAAAAATCTTCATCAATAAAAACTTCAGTGTCAGGGTTTATTGATACAAAATCTGCATTAAATCCTTCTTTGATTTTTCCAATTTTTAGTCCTAAAATATTTTCCAGAATAGATCCCGGGTTACTACATAAAGAGGTAACTATATTTTCTAGACTTAATTCATTTTTCTTCATCATAGTTATCATAGATAAGATAGCTGTTTCTGCTCCGTTAATACCAGCAGGAGCCTCATCAAAAGTATTGTTTTTTTCACCTTTACTATGAGGTGCATGATCAGTAGCTATGATATCAATCGTGCCATCTATCAACCCATCTATAAGGCAAAGCCTATCCTCCTCAGTACGAAGTGGAGGATTTACCCTAGTATTTGTGTCAAAGGAATCAATATCTATCCATTTTGGCAACTTTTCCTGATTTCCATATGTCCAATTTTCATTCATAAATAAATGATGAGGAGTAACTTCTGCAGTAATATTTACTCCTTCATCTTTAGCATCTCTGATCAATTCAACACTTTCTTTACATGAAATATGTTGTAGGTAAATCCATAGATTATTTTTTCTTGCAACTTGAATATCCCTTCTAATAGAAGATATTTCAGCTTCTCTTGACCTTCCTTTTAATCCAAGTCTTACTGAAACTTGACCTAAGTTTATTACTCCATCTCTAATCCAATCTTTATCCTCACAATGCTCGAAAATAGTTCTATTGTAAGAATTTGTTTTTCTCAATGCTTCAATTAATATTTTTTCATTTTGAATAACATCTCCATCATCACTGAAAGATACAACTCCTAATTTAGACAATGAATCAATATCTACTATTTTTTTCCCCTGCCTTCCAATAGTTACCGCTGCGGTTTGTAAAATTCTGATTATAGAATTTTTATCAATAGATTCTTTTTGATTCAATAATGAAGAAATATTATCCATTGCTGGATTAGTGTTAGCCATCATAATAACAGTAGTAAATCCACCTTTTGCCGAAGCCCTAGAACCAGTAAAAATTTCTTCTTTATATGTTTCTCCGGGATCTCTGTAATGAACATGAAAATCTATCAGACCAGGTAACAAAATTTGTTCGTTACCTTGTATAATTTTTACATTATTTATCTTAATAAATTCATCTATTATTTTTATTTTTCCATCTTGAATCAAGAGATCGGATATTTTATCTAATTTTTCAGAAGGATCAAAAAGTCTAAAATTTTTTAGCAACAAACTATTTTTCATCTAATAATTTCTCCATAATTTTTTGTCTGACATAAACTCCATTTTCAACTTGCTTAGAAATTAATGATTTTTCTGAATGAACTAATTCATGTGAAAGTTCAATTTCTTCATTAACAGGTCCTGGATGCATGATAAAAATATCTTCTCTATCCAGATTGCTAAGAACTTTTGTATCAATCTTCCAGTTCGTTATGTAGGTATCAAAATTTAAGTCTGTATTTTTATCAAATCTCTCTTTTTGAATACGCAAAGCCATCAAGAAATCTGAACTTAAGATAGGTTTTTCATAATCTTCGTAATAATTAATCTTATTTTTATAAGATTTTTCAATAGAGGAGTATAAATTAATTACATCAACAGGAACTAGTTCTCTTGGTCCAATTATATTTATTTTTGACCCCATTTTGAGTAATCCTAGGATATTTGATCTAGCGACCCTACTGTATAAAACATCTCCTATTATAGAAATTTCTAAATCTTCAAATTTTTTTGAGTTTTCAAAAATAGTAAAAAGATCTGATAATGTTTGAGTAGGATGGGCATGTGCTCCATCTCCTGCATTAATAACGCTTGATTTAGTATTTTTTGCTAGAAAATAAGGTGCTCCTGATGAATAATGTCTAATAATAATGAGGTCCATTCCTATACTATTAATTGTTTTTATTGTGTTATAAAAAGTTTCACCTTTATTAACGCTAGAAGTTTGTATATCTAAGTTGTGAAAGACAGCATTTATATTACTACAAGCTTTTTGAAAACTTAACTTTGTTCTAGTAGAATTCTCGTAAAATAATGTACAAATATTTTTATTATGGTTAAAGTTTTTTGAGCTTTCAGGTGTGTTTTTGATTTTTTCTGTTTCTTTAAAAAAATCATATATATAATCTTTACTAAGATGATCAATATCTAACAAATGATTCCCTAAATGATTCATACCTTAATGATTCCTTTATTAGAAATACAAACTTTATCTATTCCATCAACTTCTTTCATGAAAACTTTTACATGTTCCCTATTTGAAGTTGGAATATTTTTACCGATAAAATCTGGTCTGATGGGAATTTCTCTATGACCCCTGTCAACCAAAGTGGCAAGTTTTATATTTTTAGGTCTACCAACCGTAAAAATAGCTTCCAATGTTGCTCTAATTGTTCTTCCTGTAAAAAGAACATCATCAACTAGAACTAATTTTTTATTCTCAACATTAATTCCTAAATCAATATCATTTTGTTTTTGATTAGAAACTATGTCATCACGAAAAAATTGTGGATCAATAGAATACGATCTTAATGAACAGTTTTCAAATTCATTGATCATATTTATTATTCGAGAGGCGATATGATGGCCTCTTGTTTGAATTCCTATCAATATCAAGTCGTTTATTCCATGATTTGATTCGATTATTTCGTGAGATAACCTAGCAACGGCTCGTCTGATATCATCTTCGTCAAGAAGTGTCTTATAATTTTCTAATGAATTCAACTACTTTTCCTTGTGGTTTCTCTGAACCTACTTAAAGAATTTTGATCATGTAAATGATAACAATAAAAAAAATTATTACAATAGATAATTTATTATTGATGATATTTAATCGTACTTTTACTTCTGTTGATAATCAAATAAAAAGTCTATAATACTATCGTTAAAAATAAAAATTTTCTAAAAAAACATTGAATATCATAATAATTAGGAGGTCTTTCAAATGACTTTAAACGTTGTAAAAGGAAAGTTTATGTGGGCTAAACTCACAAAGAAAGAACAGTTAACAGAAGATTTGTGGAAAATGTGGTTGAAACCTGAACAAAAATTTGATTTCAAGCCAGGGCAATACTGTACGATTGGTTCAGGGGGAATTGAGAGAGCATATTCTATTGCATCTTCACCTGATGAAGATCAAATAGAACTATTTATTGAACTAGTACCTCCCCCAGATGGAAATTTAACACCTCTATTAAATGAACTAAATGTTGGTGATACAGTCACGATGAGGTTGAGAGCTAAAGGAATTTTTGTTCTAAAACCAGAATTCAAGAATCACGTGATGGTTGGTACTGTTACTGGTATTGCTCCATACGTAAGCATGATGAGAAAACACCTCAAAGAATCTGAATCATCAGATAAAAACTTTATAATTTTAGAGGGTGCATCATACTTAGATGAGTTTGGCTATGAAGAAGAATTGATGTCATTAGATGAAAACAATAATAATGTAACCTTTGAAGCATCAGTAAGTAGACCTGATGAAGAAAGAAACAATAACTGGAAAGGTTATAAAGGAAGAGTTAACAATATTCTCCTAGAAAGATTGGAAGAGTGGGGACTAAATCCTAGTGAAACTATTGTTTATGCTTGTGGACATCCTGGAATGATAGAAGACGTTAATGAAAAATTAAAAAATACTGACTACACATTCTTAGAAGAAAGATTTTGGAAAGATTAAATTTATTTCTTCTTGTAACATTGAAATTTATAATAATGAAAAATTAAGGGGGGAAAAGTTATGGCTGAGAAAATTGCATTTATAGGATTGGGAATCATGGGTAAACCAATGGCAAAAAATCTCATGAAAGCAGGTTACGAATTATATGTATATGATCTGTTTCCGGAACCTGTTGCAGAACTAGAAAAAGAAGGAGCTAAAGGTTGCAAATCTGCTGCTGAAGCTTCATCAAATACAAATATTACAATAACAATGGTTCAAGATGGGCCACAAGCTGAATCAGCTATTTTAGGAGAAAATGGAGTAGCAGATGGAGCATCTAAAGGACACCTTGTAGTTGATATGAGTTCAATTGCTCCAGGAGTGTCTCAAAGAATTGGAGCTGGATGTTCCGAAAAAGGAATTAATTTTCTAGATGCACCTGTATCAGGAGGAGAACCCTTTGCTATATCCGGTGAATTAGCGATAATGGTTGGTGGATCAGCCGATGATTTTGAACAAGCAAAGCCATTATTCGATATACTTGGTAAATCAGCAATATTATGCGGACAACATGGAGCAGGGCAAGTTACAAAATTAGCCAACCAAATTTGCGTTGGAGCAAATATACATGCTTTAGCTGAAGCTCTTGCTTTAGCAGCAAAATCAGGAGTAAATCCAGAGACGGTTTATAAAGCAATACAAGGAGGATTAGCAGGATCAAATGTTATAAATGCGAAAGCACCAATGATGGTTGATAGAAATTTTGAACCAGGATTCCGAATTGAATTACATTACAAAGATATTAATAATGCGATGGAAGCAGCAAGAGATCTAAATATTCCACTACAGGTTACAGCAAACTTACAACAAGTTTTAACAAGTTTAGTAACTAAGGGAGAAGGTAAAAGCGATCACTCTGCAATAGCAAAGCACGTTGAAGATTTAGCTGGAGTTGAAATTAAGAAGCATTAAGTAGTTTATTAAGTTTCTAAATTAAAAAAACCTAAGATTTTTTCTTAGGTTTTTTTAATTTATTTATAGCATCAATTCCTATAACTAGAACATCGTGCGGTGGAGAAATTTGTTCTCCATTTGGATTAGTAAATTTTGTTTCACTTATGAGGTCTTTTTGAGAGACCAATATCCATTCGGAAGAAAGATTGAAATTTAAGTTTTTAGGATAAGCAAAATAAATAAAATCAATGTGCTGATGAGGTCCTATTTTTTGATCTTCAACAGATTCAATTAATATTGCTTCAGGAGGATAAATATTTGATAATTTAGGATCATTAAATTTGTAAGAATGTTCTGAAATAATATTTATATCAATACCCATTTCTTCTTTACACTCTCTTAAAGCTGTTTGTACGGGATCTTCATTTTCATCAACATGTCCACCTGGAGGCAACCACATTTTTACTTTACTGTGCCAATGAAGTGCTATTTTATCTTCAATAACAACAAATACTGTAGATGTAAAATGTCTAATCATTGTTTCATAGGTCTCTTAAAGACTAAGAGTGAAATTATCGGGTAAGGCGATCCTTACCGGATAATTTCACTCTTAGTGGAGGTATCTTAACCCTCTCGGCGCCTTCAGTTAAGAACACCTCGCTTATTATTCGTATCCAATTAAAATATCCTCCTTTCATTACTAGTTTTAGTTATCTGATGATAAAACATCTACTTAAATGATAATAATTTTAATATTTAAATTCAATGAGTTTTTATATTTATATTTTTTTCTAATGTTTATTTTTATTATGTATATATGTAAAATTTCACTTAAAGAATATGGAAAAAAATATTGAATAAAGAAGAATTTGAACTAGATATACCATTTTCAAAATATAAAGATAGTCATTTTATAAGTATCCTCAGACCTTGGATAAACGTGGGTAATGTAGGTCATAACGCAATAAGTAGATTAGTAAAAATCTTTGATCTTGAAGAAATAGGAAAATTAAGAAAACCTAGTAAATATTACGATATGACTAGGTATAGACCTGAAATACTAAATGAAAAAGGTGAAAGAAAAATCAGAGTTCCAAACACAGTAATTTTTGGTAAGAAGAATCCAACTGAAAAAAATATTTTTTTAATGTATCTTCTTGAACCCCATAATTTTGCTGAAGACTTTAATGCTAGCATTATTGATCTAATTTCTAGTCTAGGAGGTAAAAGATATATTTCAATTGGAGGAATGTTTGATTCTGTTCCTCATACTAAACCCTTACCAGTAACTGGAAGTTATAATGGATGGATCCCCCCAGCTCCCCTTAATGAGACACTAAAGAATAAATCTAGATATACAGGTCCAACTAGTATGACTTCTCAGCTTTCTCAAATTTTACACAAAAACTTATCGGTAGAAACTATGTCTTTAATGGTTCATATACCACTTTATATTAAACTTGACGATGATTTTCTTGCTACAACACGACTGCTTGAAAGTCTTTCCCATATTTATAAATTTGGAAATGATTTTCCTGAAAGGAAAAAAGGAGAAAATCAGTACATAGAAATACATAAAAATCTTCAAAATAACAATCAAGTAAACGAAATGATAAAGCAATTTGAAAACCAATCAGAGGGATCCGAAGAAGTTGATCTTTCTCCTGAAATTGAAAGCTTCTTAAAAGATTTAGAAGATAATAATTAATCTTGATTTTCCAAAGATTCCCTAAACTTTACATTAATTTCAAGCTTTTCAAGATGTTGCTTTAGTTGAAGTTTTCCTTGCTTGATTCTATCTTCTTGTGAAAAAAAAGAGTTTATGTGGTTTAAATATTTTCTTTTGTTCAATGATCTAACGCCTGACAGCATCCTGACTATAGAATTCTCAGGGAATTTAGAAGTTAGATTATCCCAATTTTTTTCTATAAAACTCCAAGTTTTCCATCCCATTTTTTCATTGTTCAAGCAGGAAGCAAGTAAATAAGGTGAGTCTTGAGATCTGATTTTATTATCAATTATAAGAGAAAATAATTTCTCGATGTCTTTATCATTTTGAAAAAGGGATAAAGATCTCTGAAATCTCACCTCATCTTGTGGAGTTTTAGCGTTATTCATATTTTCTAAATATGTTTTAAATAACTCAGAGGACCCAAAATATGCATTTATTGAAATTATACTTGATACAATATCTGGTTCATAATTAGTTTTTCCATTAAGATAGTCTTCTAGAATTTTTTTTGATTTATCTCTTATTTTTTTATCCTCAGTTATAATAGCCATAGCTCTAAAGCAAACAGCCAAAGATTGAGCTTCTCTGACACTTCGCTTTGAAATTTTATCAAGTTCATATAAAGAGTTTTTAAATATTTTTTGTACAACTTTTATTAGTCTTTCTTTATTGGGTAAGTTTTTACTCAAACTACTTAGGCATGAGTATAAAAGAGATAAAATATCTGGATCAAACTCATCGTAAAATTTTTCTGTAAAATCTAGAAATTTTTCAACTGTCATTGACCCACTTATTAGTAACCCCCAATAATCATCTAAAATCGAATATTTTTCTTCCGATGTAAGTTGAGAAACATCATAAATAGAATCAAAATCCTTAGTATTTGTTCTATAAAATCCATAAGAATTTGAATTCAACATAATACTTTCGATACTTTTTTCTAGTTCGATTTGATTTTCTTTTTTATCAAGTAAAAACTTAACTTCCCTTGTCTTGTTATTTGATAAATACTTAATAAAAATAGGAACACCCCATAAAGTCTCATGATCTGAATTCAAGTATCTAAAAGTTTTTTGTGAAACTAATAAGTTTTTATCTCTTACCGAGTAAGTTATCATAGGATGACCTGGTTGAAAAATCCAAGAATCCATAACTTTTTTTACGGGAAGCTTTGATACTTCCTCTAAAGCTTCCCAAAGATCATCTGTTTCAGTATTTCCATATGAGTGTTTAGTCAAATATAAAGATACTCCATCTCTGAAAATCTCTTCACCTAAAAATTGCTCCAACATTCTTAATATAGAACCACCTTTTTCATAAGTTATTAAATCAAACATTCCATCGGCATCTGAAGGAGATATCACTGGATACTCAATTGCTCTGGTAGAGTTTAATGAGTCTATATCTAATGCCATTGATTTTTCTAAAGAAAATTGAGCCCATCTGTCCCATTCTTTCTTGTAATCTGCAACAGCCTTTGTAGCCATAAATGTAGCAAAAGCTTCATTTAGCCAAATTCCATTCCACCATTTCATTGTGACTAAATCACCAAACCACATATGAGCAATTTCATGAGCGATAACATCAGCTATTCTTATTAATTCATTAGAAGTTGCTTCTTTATCATTTACAAGTAATAACGCTTCTCTATAAGTTATACAACCTAGATTCTCCATCGCTCCGAAAGCAAAGTCTGGAATAGCAATCATATCAAGTTTGTCTCCAGGGTATGGGATTTTATAATATGAAGAGAAATAATTTAATGAATATTCACCAAGTTCAAGTGCAAAATCGCATAAATTCCCCTTACCAATTGGATATATTATTCTTAGTTCTGTGCCTGAAACTTTTACTGTTCTAGATGCCTCAAAAGGACCAACGATAAATGCCACTAAGTAAGTAGACATAGGAATTGTATCTTCGAAGTCTACTTTTTTTAATCCCTTAGAAAAATTTTCATTAACTTTTTTTGTTGCTGCATTAGAAACACAAAAAAGATTCTTATCAATAACAAGTGAAATAGAAAAAACTGATTTATACTCTGGTTCATCAAAGCAAGGAAATGCTCTTCTTGCATCCGTAGATTCAAACTGAGTTGTCGCAATAGATTGTTTAATTCCATTGTTGTCAGTAAATGTTGAATGATAAAAACCTCTTAATTTATCATTTAAAACCCCAGAGTATTTGATAGACAATATCAGCTGACCAACTGATAGATTATCTTCAAATGAAATCTTCATAATTTGATACTCTTTATCTATTTCCCATTCTGAAACTTTTGATTTAATATTGGAATCTTGATTTATTGAAATTTTGTGAATCTCAAGGTCTGCTACATTAAGTGATATTTCATTTGTTTTTTCAAGGATATTTATTTCTATTTGAACGATTCCTTCGAAAGTTTTTTGTTCTAAATTAGGTTTTAATTCAATATGATACTTAGCAGGAGAAGCATATTTTGGAAGTCTAAAATCAGTAGTCTTTTGTGTCATAAATAACTCCAAAGTTTTATAATTTCTTGAAATAGTATACCCCTATAATATTAGTAACGTTATATACTAAATGTGATAAAAAGAATTATTTGATTTTTATAAAAAATTGAGGAAAAAATGATAAATAAAAGAGAGTTG
>CETG01191615.1_pt1 | contig 18309 bp, 7 predicted proteins | sample 361471 | NCBI WGS metagenome assembly CETG01 (sample SAMEA2622696, study PRJEB7988) | marine metagenome | isolation source: saline water (ENVO:00002010), including | reverse complement strand
GCCTGACTTAAACGAAACGGCCTCCACAAAACCCGGGGCGATTCAAGCTTCAGATGCATCGCGTTGGCTTGCTGAAGATGAAAATGCAAAGCTTGCCGAGATTGCGGTAGTGCTGGGGGGATGTGCATGAGATTCCGACCCTGGTCTGGGCGGGCATGGCACAGGTATTCATAAAGCGTCATCGCTGCAAATGCAGGAGATTCTTTCGAATAGCGCCCTGGGGAGGGTGGGACGGTCTCGAGTACATCAAGGGCGGCGTAAATGTACCGGGCAGCGTCGCTCGCCACGTTCTGGTTGTTGGTTCCGAGCGGCCAGTCAAAGCGTACGAACCCGACCCCAAGCGCTTTTACCAGTGCGGGCGTTGGTGTCAGTGCGAAGAAAATTTCGCCCCCTGGCTCGTGGCTATAGAGCACTACACGCTCGGCACTCTCTTTCATCATGCGAGCGTGGGCGACCGAAAGGTCTTGGTTCGCGAGCTTCATGGGCGACGGACGGACTTTCCAAACCCGGTCGGCGAATTTGAGTGCTTCCGCTACCGCTAAGTAAAACCTTTGGAGGTCAACCAGCAGGCGGTCAGAAAAGAGCTCGACATAGTGCTCGGTTGCCTTGGCAAGGAACTGCTCGAAAGAAGCATTCAGGTACTTAGCGAGATCGCGGGCCAGGGCTTCGTCGTGGCTGAGCGACCACCGGATTTGCGCAGGCAGTTTCGGGTTGGCCGCGAAATGCTTAGGGAATGTGAGGTAGTACTGGAAGCCAGTGTTGGCTTGATAGACCAGGTGGGGGACACCCGTTTTGCTTTGGCGCTTGGACATGATGGCATACCTTTTGGATTCACAGACGGACTGTGAGTAATCCAATGCCATCAAATCTGGGCTGAAACCCGCGTTCTAGACGGGTTTCAGTGTTGAATTGGTGGGCCGGGGTCACCTGAACTCGACTCGTAAGCTACTGATACTTATATCTTTTACGGGTTTATAAAATCTAAGGGATACATGTGGGGATACATTTTCATGGCCGCTGTGGCTGTTTTTAGGCTTTTCCAGACGGCCGTTGAGGGTCGGTCCATGTATATCTTTGGTCGCCTCGCTGAATGCGAACTTCAAACCGTGTCTAGCCGCCATGCATTCATGATTCGGGCGGCAAATTTTCTCCCTGCGTTCGTCCGTCAGGTGCCTGCTTCGGCGGGTCCATCATGAAGCCGGGGCGACAGGTTCCGTCAGTCAGCATGATGCAGTAAAAATTCTCAGCATACGCACGATCCTCCGCATCAACTGTTTCGTCATTACTAGGCTGCTCTTGAGCTGTCGCGGCGGCGTGGCGCTGTTTGGTGCGCCGCTGGAAATACAGCAGCAGACCGAGTGCGATGAAGCTGAGAGCCATGACGCTTGCGAGCGTGAGAGTGTCCATAATGTCTCCGGCGATTCCATGCGATGGGTAAGGAGTGCAAGTGTGTACCCCAAGCCATAGTAGCCTGCTGGCCTTCAAGGCCCCTTCCTGTCAGGTTGCGTTTGACTGCCATCGAGACATCTGAACCGGCGTCGAATGTTTGTGCAGTAGGAACGTCTCCCTTTTCACTCCAAGAGTGCGATTCCGTGTTAACCGGCGCTTGTTAACCAGCGTTTCATATACTCAGCCCATAGCCGCCGCTGGGAGGATGAACAAGGCGTTGCAGAAGGGCCTGTTCGTCATTCCAAGCTTAGCCCTGAAAGTTTACCTGTTCATATACACAGCGTAGAAACCGCTCTGCGCACCCCATAGAGTCGCCAGCGTAAATCGGGATCTGAAGCGCTGGCCGTGGGATTTCTGGTCCCTGTGCAGCGTGCCTCGCAGATAAGCTAGGCAAAGATTGATTGCCAGCTTTACCCATGCAAAGGCAATGGATAAGGTGGCGGCATTAAACCACGGCAGGCCTGTAGTCCCAGGGATGGCCCTCCGCTCGTACTCGTCAGCCAGTACAGCCGTACACCATCCCTTCGGTCTCCGCGTCGTTCCGCTTGAAGCCGCATCACCGTTTATTACCGGCGCTTCCACTGGATGGAAGCGCACTAGGAGTTTCGCATGACAGATTTGGCCATGTTGTCGCAGGCACTGCTCGCGGCCGTTCCTGTCGATGGCAGCAGCATCGGCAATCAAACACTGCTCTCGCGCCTGCAAGGCCAGTTCGCCGAGTTGACTGACGACCAGTTCCGCGCTGCTCGTGATGAGCTGATAGCGCAGGGTGCGTTGCTCAAAGGTCGTGGGCGCGGCGGTTCGGTGTCCCGGGCATCGATTACTGGCATCAGCCTTGCGGACCAGGCTTTAAACAACGCGCGTGAACGTCGCGAAACTGGTGTCGCGGAAGTGCCGTCCAGCTATCTGGCGCAAGCACCAAGCAATGCCAAACCCGTTAAACTGCAGCCCGCCACCAGCCTGGCGATGATGGAAAAGACCCTCTGGGCTACCGCCGATAAGCTGCGCGCCAACATGGACGCCGCCGAGTACAAGCACATCGTGCTCGGGCTGATCTTCCTCAAGTACATCTCCGATAGTTTCGCCGGCCGCCGCGCCGAGCTGGAGCGCAAGTTCCTCGACGAAAACGACGACTACTACCTGGGCGACGACGACCCCGAGCTGCTCGCCGCCGAGTTGGAAGATCGCGACTACTACCGCGAGGTCAATGTGTTCTGGGTGCCAGAGGTGGCGCGTTGGGAGTCGATCCGTGGCGCTGCCAAGCAGGTAGATATCGGCAAGCAAATCGACGACGCCCTGGCCGCTATCGAGACGGAAAACCCCAAGCTCAAGAATATCCTCGACAAGCGCTATGCCCGCGCCCAGTTGCCGGACGGCAAGCTCGGCGAGCTGGTGGACCTGATCTCCACCATCGGTTTCGGTGACGACGCCAACAAAGCCCGCGACCTGCTCGGCCAGGTTTACGAATACTTCCTCGGCCAGTTCGCCAGCGCCGAAGGCAAGAAGGGCGGCCAGTTCTATACGCCGGCCAGCATCGTCAAGACCCTGGTGGCGGTGCTCAACCCGCACCACGGCAAGGTGTATGACCCATGCTGCGGCAGCGGCGGCATGTTCGTGCAGTCAGAAAAATTCATCGAAGCCCACGGCGGCAAGCTGGGCGACGTGTCCATCTACGGCCAGGAATCCAACCCCACCACCTGGCGCCTGGCGGCGATGAACCTGGCCATCCGCGGCATCGACTTCAACCTCGGCAAAGAACCGGCCGATACCTTTATCCGCAACCAGCACTCAGATCTGCGCGCCGACTTCATCCTCGCCAACCCGCCGTTCAATATCAGCGACTGGTGGCACGGCAGCCTGGAAGGCGACCCGCGCTGGGTCTATGGCACGCCGCCGCAAGGCAACGCCAACTACGCCTGGCTGCAGCACATGCTCTACCACCTCAAGCCCAATGGCCGCGCGGGCATCGTGCTGGCCAACGGTTCCATGAGTTCCAGCCAGAACAGCGAAGGCGACATTCGCAAGGCGATGGTCGAGGCCGATGTGGTGGAAGTGATGGTCGCGCTGCCCGGCCAACTGTTCTTCAACACCCAGATTCCTGCCTGTCTGTGGTTCCTCGCCAAGGACAAGCGCCATGCCCTGAGCGCCGGCGGCTGTGATCGCAGCGGCCAGGTGCTGTTTATCGATGCGCGCAAACTAGGCACCAGCGTCAGCCGGGTGCAGATCGAGCTGACCGATGTTGATATCGAGCGCATCGCCAGTACCGTGGCGGCGTGGCGTGGCGAAGCGCTGGATGAAGGCGGGCAGGTTGGCGAGTACGCCGATATCCCCGGTTTCTGCCGCAGCGTCACCCTGGCCGAAATCGCCGAGCATGGCCATGTGCTGACGCCGGGCCGTTATGTCGGTGCCGAAGAGGTTGAGGATGATGACGAAGCCTTTGCCGAGAAGATGCAGCGGCTGACTCGGCAGTTGGGTGAACAGATGGAGAAGGGCGCGGAGCTTGATCAGTTGATCCGGCAGAAGCTGGGGGGGCTGGGGTATGAGTTCTGAGTGGAGTGAAACTACGTGGGGCGAAATCGCCACTTTGGAGTACGGTAAAGCTATACGGGACTATCAAAACGCTAGCGGTGGTGTACCTGTTTACGGAACGAACGGCCCGATTGGATGGCATCACACTCCATTATGTAATTCTGATGGCGTTGTAATTGGCAGGAAGGGAGCGTATCGGGGGGTTCATTACAGCCAGAAGCCTTTTTTTGTTATCGATACGGCGTTCTATTTGAAGCCCAAAATTGAGCTTAGTGCTCGTTGGGCTTACTACTGCCTTTTGACGTATGACATCAATGGGATGGACTCTGGCTCAGCAATTCCCTCCACTAGTCGGGATGAGTTTTACAAGCTGCCTGTCAAAGTTCCTGCGTTGGTTGAGCAAAATAGGATCGTTGAAGCTCTGAGCTTGCTCGACGACCGCATCACCCTGTTACGCGAAACCAACACCACCCTGGAAGCCATCGCCCAGGCGCTGTTCAAATCCTGGTTCGTCGATTTCGACTCCGTGCGCGCCAAGGCCGAAGGCCGCCAGCCGGAAGGCATTGACGCCACCACCGCCGCTCTGTTCCCCGATAGCTTTGAAGAGTCCGAACTGGGCTCGGTACCGAAGGGGTGGACAGTTCGTGGTTTGGATTCAATTGCAGACTATCTGAATGGTTTGGCTCTGCAGAAATTCCCGCCTAGCGAGGATTCATGGCTACCTGTCATCAAGATCGCCCAGCTCAGAAAGGGGGATACAGTAGGTGCTGATCGCGCGGGCAGGAATATCAAACCCGAGTACGTCATTCAGAACGGCGACGTACTTTTCTCATGGTCTGGCAGCCTTGAAGTCGCGATCTGGTGTGGCGGCGAGGGGGCTTTGAATCAGCACCTGTTCAAAGTGACCTCGGCAGAGTTCCCGAAATGGTTCTACTACCTGTGGACTCGCCAGCATTTGCCTGCGTTTCAGCAGATTGCTGCCAGCAAGGCAACAACCATGGGGCATATCCAGCGTAAACATCTGACGGATGCCAAAGTGGTAGTGCCGCCTGAAGAAATTATTCAGGTGCTTGGTGAGCAGATCGAGCCATTGGTGGATCGTTGGTTGGCCAACGCTGAGCAAGCCCAAACTCTCACCCAACTCCGCGACACCCTCTTACCCCGCCTGATCTCCGGCCAGCTGCGCCTGCCAGAAGCTGAAACTCTCGTCGCGGAGGCTGTATGACACTGGCCACCAACGATAACTTCCAACGGCTAATCGCTTATTTAAAAGCACAGGGCGAGGCAGCTTGTGCACGCAGCGAAAACACAGCCGAATACCAGAACTTTATCGAAGCCTTTCCGTTAGCGCGGTTGCCGCACCTGACGCTGGATCAGTACTGCGTGGGTAAAGGTGGGGGCGCGTCGTTCTGTTGGTGGATTGAACAGGGCGTGATACCTGCGCTCGGGCGTTATATGCCAGGAACATCCAGGGGCCACATTCTCTATTTTCTGGGTGACGGCACGCTTTATAAGAACCGTCGCTTACAAGATTTAAGCGATGAAGAAGCGCTGCGCTACACACTCAAAATCCACAGTGCCATCGCGGGCGCAAGCCCCGACGATTTGCTCTGGATTGATGACGACAAAGCGATCTACGTCCGTGCTGGTGTGGAGCCGCGAGTCACTGTTGGTGATGGGCGCAAGCTGCGTTTATTAGCCTGCTATCTCCCTGCGCAGACTTTGCCCATCTCGTCGTCGGAACACTTGGGTCATTACCTTAAAACCCTTGGTTGCCCCGACGAGCATATCCCGCCTTTAAAGAAGCCCGTGGCTCGTATGCTCAAGCTACGTGAATACTACGAGCTGGCCAGAGAATCGCTCCAAGACCTTAGCCCGTTCGGATTTATGCGAGGCCTTTACAGCGGTGAATTGGGGTTTGCACCGGTTAAGGAACTCTCCGCCAGCGACGATGGAGAGCCGGCCAGCCTATTCGTCCCAATTCAATTGAGCCACGGCGATCGGGTGGACTGGAACCGGATTACTCACGTGCGCCTGACGGGACGCAAGGCGGATACGCCAAAGGCCCAAGAATCTCTGGATTTCATTGCGTCTCACGTCGATAGCGCCGATGTCGCGGCTATCGCTGACCTAGAAGCGGGCTTCCCTGGCAGAACAAGGGGGCAAAAAGGTCAGCAAGGCGCCATGCGCTTTGACTTGCGCCATTTCGCAAATAGCCGGGACAGCGGGGATAACCCGCAGGACAAGGGCTTGTTGGAGCTTGGCTATATGACAAGGACCAGTGATGGTGAGGGGCGTACAATGACTCATGTGCGGGTGCCGTTAAATCAAATCCTCTTCGGTCCACCCGGCACAGGTAAAACGCACGCCACGGTCGAGCATGCGTTAGCCATTCTTGATCCGCAGTTGCTGAGTGCTTGTAAAGACGACGTTGAAAACGGCCGTAAAATGCTGAAGAGCCGTTTCGACGAACTAGTGCAGCAAGAACGCATCCGTTTCGTCACTTTCCATCAAAGCTTCAGCTACGAGGATTTCGTCGAGGGGCTGCGGGCCGAGAGCGACGGTGATAGTGGGCAGTTGCGCTACGAAGTGGTCGATGGTGTTTTCAAAAGTCTTTGCGAAGCGGCGGCTGCAAAAATCACTCAGCAGGCAGAAGCGCCGTTAGAACTTGGTAAGCGCAGAATTTGGAAAATGTCCCTGGGGAATACCCTTGGTAGCGACGCCGGGGTTTACGAAGAGTGCGTTCAGAGTGGCTATGTGCTGCTGGGCTACGGTGGCGGTATCGACTTCAGCGGCTGTAGCAGCCGTGGCGATGTGCAGCAACGTTTCGTGGATGCTGGCGTAACCCTGGATGGCCCTAACGATTACAGCGTGACCAGCGTTACCGCCTTTGTCACCAAGATGAAGCCAGGTGATTTGGTGGTGGTAAGCGATGGCAACTTCAAGTTCCGCGCTATTGGCGAAGTCGCTGGCGACTATGCCTTCAAAATCCATCCCGAGTACGACCCGCATTATTCGCAAATGCGGCCGGTGAAATGGCTGCGCCAATACAGTCCGTCCTTGCCCCATAGTGAGTTGCTGAACGGTCAGTTCAGCCAGATGACGCTCTATGAGTTACGCAGCCCGACGCTGAATCGCGAGAAATTACAGGGGCTGCTGGGGACGATAACGATCGAAGATGGGGCGTTGTTTCACGTCGGACAGCGTTTTGGCCAGGGCTATGTGGTGCGTGCGATCAGCCCCGAAGTGGTTGAGCTAGATAAACCTAAGGGCGGTGTTCTGCCGTTGCCGCTGAGTTTGGTTCGGCAGCTATCCGCCTATGTGCGGGGTGGCCAGCTGAACGTTGAGGACATCCGTCAGGGCCGTATCTTCCAGAAGGTGCAAGAAGCTGAGCTCGAGAAGTACATCGTCAATGGCTACCAAAGCCTGTTTGCAGCGATGGTCGAGCAACTGCTGAAGCCACAGCCTAAGACCACGACAGCAGATGCCCGTGTGCTGATCATCGACGAGATCAACCGCGGCAATATCTCGCGCATCTTCGGAGAGCTCATCACGCTCATCGAGCCATCCAAGCGAGCCGGGGCCGACGAGGCTTTGTCGGTAGTGCTGCCTTATTCCAAGCAGTCGTTCAGCGTGCCGCAGAACGTTTACCTGATCGGCACCATGAACACAGCCGACCGCTCTCTCGCAGGATTGGACATCGCCCTGCGTAGGCGCTTCGTCTTCCGCGAAATGCCGGCCAGGCCTGAATTGCTGGATGACGTGGAAGTCGGTGACGTGAACATCGGTGCGCTGCTGGGCGTCATGAACCAACGCATCGAGGTGCTGCTTGATCGCGACCATTGCCTTGGCCACGCTTATTTTATGCCACTTAGAAGCGAGAAATCGGTTGAGCTGCTGGCTGCGATCTTTCGCAATCAAATCCTGCCATTGCTGCAGGAGTACTTTTTCGAGGATTGGGAACGTATCCGCTGGGTGTTGAACGATCAGCGCGCACATATCGCCAATACCGAGCCTTTTGTGCAGCGGCCGCAAAGCGAGCTGAACCTACAGAAACTGTTCGGCGATGATGTCGCGGACAAGCTCAATGACCAGCGTTGGGAATTGAACGATGCTGCGTTCGGCTCCATCGACAGCTATCGCAATATTCTGGGCTGAAACGACGTGAGCCACGAGCTGATCACAATCCGCGAATACGCTCAGCTGACCACCAGGTCGGTCGAGCCGTCGCTGGATATAGCGCAGGTTTCTGCCAGTGCTTTTGACTGGCTCTGTGAATTAAGTGCCCGCTTCAACCGCAGCGGTGCCACGTTACTGCAGGTGGAAGGGCGCCAGTCGCTGAGGTGGGACAGTTACGTCGGTGTGCTGGAAACCCCTTGCGGCACGCGCCTGGAAATCTTGCCTAAGCACGTTGAACAAGACGATTGTGTCAAGCAGAGCCGTGCTTTGCTGCGCAAGATGATCCAGGCAGCGCTGTCATTGAAGCCTCGGCAGGTTTCGGTGACGGGGCTGGAGTTGTTTGACGCACCGCTCACCGAGTGGGTGATGGAGCAGTTCTTAGGCGAGCTGGATCTGCTGGTCAAACGCGGCGTGCGTTTCGACTACCAGCGCGTCGAGGAAGAGCAGCGGTTTCTGCGCGGCCAACTCAATGTGGTCGCACAGATGCGCCAGCCTCCCGGGCGGCAACATCACTTCCAGATTCGCCACGACGTGTTTCTGCCCAATCGTGCGGAGAACCGCTTGCTAAAGCTGGCGCTGGAGCATGTGGCAAAGACGACTCAGGACGCTGCCAACTGGCGTTTAGCCAATGAGCTGCGCTCGTTACTGGCCGAGGTGCCTAGCAGCCCCCACGTGGATGCAGACCTGCGTGCATGGAGCCGCGATCGTTTGATGGCCCACTACCAGGCCGTGAAGCCATGGTGCGAGCTGATCCTCAACCAGCAGATGCCAATCGCCGTCGCAGGAAAAGCCCAGGGTATGAGCATGTTGTTTCCCATGGAGAAATTGTTTGAGCGCTATGTGGAGAGTTGGCTGCGGCAGAAGCTTATGCCTGGTGCCTCCCTCACGGCTCAAGCTGCTAGAGAATATTTATGCAGTCATGGAAAAGGGCGCATGTTTAGGCTGGAGCCGGACATGTTGGTTGAGCAAGGCGCTATGGCTTGGGTGCTTGATACAAAGTGGAAGCGCTTGAATACTGCAGCGCGAGAAAAGAATTACAACATCAGCCAAAGCGATGTTTATCAGCTTTTCGCCTACGGTAAGAAATACTTGTCCGCGATGGTTCAAGCCGAGATGGTATTGATCTACCCGCGGCACAGTACATTTGAGTTCCCCCTCGAATCGTTCGTGTTAGATGACAACTTGCGTCTTTGGGTTTTGCCGTTTGATTTGAGTGCGGACTGCTTAGTGGGCGCGGATAACACCTCCCTGCCGTTGAACAGCGTTTCATTCGCTCGCGCTAGCTAAGCGCATTTTCAGGAATCGAAAAGACTTTATGAGCACAGGGATCAGCCAGAAGCTACAGAGCAGCCGTAAAGAGTTGCTGGACATCGGGCTTCGCAACAGCATGCTCAACTTCCGAAAGACAGCCAAGACCCTCATGGTGGTAGATGAGCTGTCCGAGGAGGTATTCAACATCCTCTATCGCCAAGAAAAAGCCATGACGTTCGCGCCGATGGCGCGCAAGAAGCTGGCCGAGCTGGCAAAAGCAGGCAAGCCAGCTGAGGTTGAGGATGAAGTTGCCAGCGACGAGCAGTTGCTGCATGAGCTAGATAGCCTGGACTGGTCTAGTGTCGCTGACGAGGCTGATGAAGACGAGACTGGCAAGGCCCGTCGCCATCTGGACACTCGTTTGCAAACTGCGGTCGATGACGAGCGCCTATTTCTTCAGTTGTTGAGGATTCACACCGAGGCCAAAGGCTTTATTGAAGAGCAGGGTGTGAACACGCTGTTCCTAGCCCTAGGCTTTCTGCATTGGTACGAGGCGGACAGCTCCGAGAACCTTCGCAAGGCTCCCTTGCTGTTGCTGCCGGTCAGCTTAGAGCGCAGCGGCGCCAAAGACGCCTTCAAACTAAAGTACTCGGGTGACGAGCTGATCGCGAATCTTTCTTTGATTGCCAAGCTCAAAACCGATTTTGGTTTGGATATGACCTCCTGCGCTTTTGACGAGGAGGCTTTCTCGACCGACGAGACCAGCCTGGGACGCTTCTACGGCGATGTTGCTGATGTGGTCAGCAAGCAGGGGCGCTGGAAGGTCGCGAGCAACGAGATTGCGCTGGGCTTCTTCTCTTTCGGCAAGTTTTTGATGTTCAAGGACCTTGATCCGAAGAGCTGGCCGGAAGACAAACAACCTGATGCCAATGGCGTAATGAAACGCCTGCTTGGCTCAGGATTCGGTGATATGCGGGCGGCGTATCCGGAAGATGTGAATATTGACTCGGTGATCAAACCGGGCGATGTACGATTTGTGAAGGACGCGGACAGCAGCCAGACAGAAGCCATCCTGGAGGTGCGTGACGGTTCCAACCTGGTGATCCAGGGGCCGCCGGGAACGGGTAAGTCGCAGACGATCACCAACATCATCGCGGAATTGATCGGCCAGAAGAAAACGGTGCTGTTCGTTGCCGAGAAAATGGCGGCGCTTGAAGTGGTCAAGCGCCGTCTAGATGAAAGTCATTTGGGCGATGCGGTTCTTGAGCTGCATAGCCACAAGTCCACCAAGCAGTCGGTGCTAAAAGAGATAGGGCGGACGCTGGACCAGGGGCGACCACTGACAAAAGACGGTGCGGAAGATCTTGCGAGTCTGAAAGCGCTACAAGACGGCCTTAATCAATATTGTGAAGCTGTCAGTTCTTCCGCAGGTGCGAGCGGTTTGCCTTTTGTTGAGGTACTTGGTCGTTACCTCAAGCTAAAACGTTCTTACGCCGGTTTGCCGGTCATTCCTTTTGCCCCAATGGCTGCCTGGAGCCACGCCGATCAGCGGAAACGGCGCGAGCTTGTCGATGAGTTGGTTCTGCATCTACAGGAGATGGGTCGTCCTGACCGGAGCGTCTTCTGGGGAAGCGAGCGAACGTTCTTTTCGCCAATCGAACACAGTAGTGCTAACGATGCGCTGCAGTTGGCAGGCTCGCATCTCAATGCGCTGCAATCGGCGGCTGGTGCACTTTCTGAACGATTAATGTTGACTCAGCCGGCCACCCTGGCAGACGTAGACGCGGTGTGCCGTGCTGCACGGCGCGCGGCTGAAGCTCCGCGGCTCGAGGGGATACAGCTTTCGACAGGCGAGTGGCAGTCAAGGCGCGATGCCATTCGTGAGCTTTTGGATGCTGGAGAGCGTATGACTGCTTGCCACTCCAAGCATGAGAAGCAATTGATCGACGCTGCTTGGGAGCAAGACCTTCTTGAGGTCCGGCAGAGTCTCATCGCTTACGGCGACAAGTGGTGGAAGGTGTTCTCTGGACGCTTCCGCGCGGCGCGTGCCCGTCTGCAGGGGCTAGCCCGTGAGACGTTGCCCAAGACCAATGCAGGCATGTTGGAGCTGGTTGACTCGGTCTTGACCTATCAGCAAAACAAAAAGGTGTATGACCAACACGAAGCGCTCGGCAGCGCGCTCTTTGGGGCCCAGTGGCAACGCCAGAAGACGGACTGGGCGGTGCTCGAGCGCTTAAGCGCTTGGGTGATCAAGCTGCACGACGATCTAGGTAACGGACAAATCCCACAGGGCATCATTGCGTTTTTAGCTGGGCATACCGATGCCAGCGGCTTGGGTGATGCGGTAGCTGGAATAGAGGAGCATGTGGTTGGGCTAGACAAAGCGTTACGCAGTGCGATTGAGGTTACAGGCATGCAGGCGGAAAACGCTAAGGCCGATGTCAGGAAGCTTGGCTTGGCTGAGCTGGGCGTACGTTTGCATCAGTGGCAGGACAATCTGACTGCGCTTTACCAAATGGCACGATTCAACGTGCTGGCGGAACAGCTTCGCAAGGTCAAATTGGACGACTTGCTGAAGATTGCCATCAGCTGTGATGAGCCTAAAAAGCTCACTGCAATTTTGGACTTTTCTTGGTATTCAGGGCTGGTGCAGCGGGTCTATGCAGAAAAGCCGGCGCTGCAGCAGTTCGATCGCATTAAACATGAGCACCAGATAGCACGCTTTAAGTCGCTTGATCTGGCCTCGCTCAACCACGCGCAAACGCATCTGGCCAAGCAGGTCTGGGAGGGAATGCCCAATATCAATCAGCCAGGCGAAATGGCTGTGCTTCGGGCAGAACTAAACAAGAAACGCCGGCATATCCCGATTAGGCAGCTAATTGAGAAGGCTGGTCGCGCGATCCAACAAATCAAGCCTGTCTTTATGATGAGCCCAATGTCGATCGCAAACTTCCTGCCTCCAGGAAAGGTCGAGTTCGATGTGGTGGTATTCGACGAAGCGTCTCAGGTGAAGGCCGTCGACGCGTTTGGCGCCATTATGCGCGGTAAGCAGGTGGTAGTAGTCGGTGATACGCGGCAGATGCCTCCTACTGATTTTTTCAGTCGCGAGGTTGAGTTGGACGATGAGGATGCCGCGACCGCCGACATTGAAAGCATCCTGAGCATGTTTAAGGCGGCTGGTAGCCAAGAGCGATACCTTCGGTGGCATTACAGGAGCCGGCATGAGTCGTTGATTGCGGTCTCTAACGTCGAGTTCTATGACAACAAACTGGTTGTGTTCCCCTCCGCGGGCCAGCATCCGCATGCCACTGGAGTAAGTTTTGACTATCTGCCAGACGCGCTGTACGACAGGGGCCGCACCCGTACCAACAAAGGGGAGGCTAAGGCCGTTGCGCAAGCAGTCATGCAGCATGCTATTCGAACGCCTGAGCTTTCGCTTGGGGTTGCCGCCTTCAGTGTGGCGCAGCGCGATCTGATTCAGGTCGAGATCGAATTGCTGCGCAGGCAGACGCCGGAGGCCGAGGCGTTCTTTACAGGGCAAAGCAGTGAGCCTTTCTTCGTCAAAAACCTCGAAAACATCCAGGGCGATGAGCGCGACAAGATCTTTATCAGCATCGGCTATGGGCGTAATGAATCCGGGCGAATAGCTAAAGAATTTGGCCCGCTGAACCGTGAAGGCGGGCACCGCCGACTTAACGTTCTGATTACTCGAGCCAAGTTGGCAATGCGGGTGTTCTGCAACTTCAGAGCTGACGAACTAGAGATCGACGCAGGCGCCACTCTTGGCGTTAGGGCACTAAAGAACTTCCTCAAATATGCCGAGACGGGTGAGCTTGAGGTAGCTAGAGAGACGGGTAAGGCTGCCGACTCGCCATTTGAGTTGGAGGTGATAGAAGCGCTTCGGGACAGGAACTATGAGGTGGAACCGCAGGTAGGTACCGCTGGATATTTCATCGACATTGCCGTTAAGGATCCTGAGTATCCGGGGCGGTATGTGCTAGCCATTGAGTGCGATGGCGCTGCATACCACAGCTCGCGATCAGCGCGTGACCGTGATCGGCTACGTCAGGGCGTGCTAGAGGGCTTGGGGTGGAACTTCCATCGAATCTGGAGCACGGACTGGTTCCGCAATCCGCAGCAGGAAATCACCCGCGCTGTAGAGGCTATTGAGGCTGCTAGAGCAAAGATTCGCGAAGGTCGTCATGCGATCCCTGAGATGGCGCCAGAACCGAAGCATGAGATTGTTCGCGGAGCCCCCGCTGCAGAGCCCATGCCGAGTGTGAGCAAGCCATATGTGAAGGCTCGCCTAACTCCTGTGGCATCGCAGACTGAACTGCATCAAGCAAAACCAGAACACTTGATGCAGATGATTAGAACTGTCGTTGAGGTTGAGGCGCCAGTTCATATCAGCGAAGTCACTCGTAGGCTAATGGAGGCCTTCGGTGTGACCCGCGCCGGATCGCGGATCACAACCGCGGTAGAAGAGGCCGTCCGTCTTGGCGTGCGGCACAGGCTATTTAACGGCCGGGATGGCTTTATGTATTCATCCGATTCTCGGCAAGTACCTATTCGCAGCCGTGCTCATTGGGAGCCCGCCGAGCGCAAATTTGAGTGGGTTGCGCCTGAGGAATTGGATGAGGCTTTAGTTGAAACGGTAACTCTCGGTTTTTCAATGAGCCGTGAGGATGCCATTTCTGGGGCATTAGGCCTCCTGGGGTTTGGGCGTGCAACATCAAAGATCGCCGGAATGGTTGAAGAAAGAATTAGCGAGCTGTCCGCGCGTGGGCGGCTGCGAATGGCGGATGGCTTTGTCACGGTTGTAGCTGCATCCGCTTGATCAGGGTGGCGTTGCTGCGGCTGCGAATTGATCAACTTCCTGTCCGATTAGATCGTTAGTGCCTTTGTGAGGTCGCCAGGTAAGGTTTGTTAAGGAAGAAGATGACCGAAGATCAACTGGAACAGGAAACCCTCGGCTGGCTCGAGGAGCTGGGTTATCAGCATCTCTACGGCCCGACCATTGCGCACGATGGAGATAATCCAGAGCGAGAGAACTACCGCGATGTTGTACTGACTATGCGCCTACGTACGGCTATCGCCAGGCTCAATCCGCAAGTCCCGCTCGCTGCGCGTGAGGACGCACTGCGGCAGGTGCTGGAGCTGGGTGTTCCCGTACAGCTATCGGCTAATCGTCTCTTTCATCGTTTGCTCGTGAGTGGCGTGCCGGTGCAATACCAGCGGGACGGCGAAACACGCGGCGACTTCGTCCGCCTGATCGACTGGGCAAACATCGGCGTTAACGAATGGCTGGCAGTCAATCAGTTCAGCATTCAGGGGCCGAAGCACACCCGCCGTCCCGACATCATCCTGTTCGTCAACGGCCTGCCGCTGGTACTGCTAGAGCTGAAGAACCCCGCCGATGTGAACGCCGACCTGTGGAAGGCTTTCGATCAATTGCAGACTTACAAGGAGCAGATTCCCGATCTGTTCCACTACAACGAAATCCTGGTGATTTCAGATGGCAGCGAGGCACGCATGGGCTCGCTGTCGGCCGATGCCGAGCGCTTCATGAACTGGCGCACCATCGACGGTGAACAGCTCGACCCGCTGGGTCAATTCAACGAACTGGAAACCCTGCTGCGCGGCGTGATGGCGCCGGAGATGCTGCTGGATTACCTGCGTTACTTCGTGCTGTTCGAGGATGACGGTCGCTTGGTGAAAAAGATCGCCGGTTATCACCAGTTCCACGCGGTGCGGGCGGCTATCCGCCAGGTGGTGACCGCTTCGCGCCCGGGCGGCACGCACAAGGGCGGGGTGGTCTGGCATACCCAGGGCTCGGGCAAGAGCATCACCATGACCTGTTTTGCCGCACGGGTGATGCAGGCGGCGGCGATGGAGAACCCGACTATCGTTGTGATCACCGACCGCAACGACCTGGACGGCCAGTTGTTCGGGGTGTTCTCGCTGTCTCAGGACTTGCTTCGCGAGCAACCGGTGCAGGCCGAGACGCGTGGCGATCTGCGGGAGAAACTAGGCAACCGTCCGAGTGGCGGCATCGTGTTTGCCACCATTCAGAAGTTTATGCCAGGTGAGGATGAAGACAGCTTCCCGGTGCTTTCGACTCGCTCGAACATCGTGGTGATCGCCGACGAGGCGCATCGCACCCAATATGGTTTCCATGCCTCGCTGAAGGCGCCCGACCTGAAGGTGGCCGAGGCCAGCGCCCGCTATCAGGTGGGCTATGCCCAGCACCTGCGCGATGCCTTGCCGAACGCCACCTTCGTGGCCTTTACCGGCACGCCGGTGTCCAGTGAGGACCGTGATACCCGGGCTGTGTTCGGTGACTACATCCATGTGTATGACATGCAGCAAGCGAAGGATGACGGCGCCACGGTCGCGATCTACTACGAGTCGCGGCTGGCCAAGCTGTCGCTGAAAGACAGTGAGCTGGCACATATCGATGATGAAGTCGATGAGCTGGCCGAGGATGAGGAAGAGGATCAGCAATCGCGCCTGAAATCGCGCTGGGCGGCGCTGGAAAAGGTGGTTGGCGCGGAGCCGCGTATCAAAAGCGTGGCGGCGGATCTGGTCGCCCACTTCGAGGAGCGCAACCAGGCGCAAACCGGCAAGGCGATGATCGTGGCCATGAGTCGCGAGATCTGCGTGCACCTATACAACGAGATCGTTGCGCTGCGTCCCAACTGGCATGACGAGGACCCGGAGCAGGGCGCGATCAAGGTGGTAATGACCGGCAGCGCCTCGGACAAGGCGTTGCTGCGCCCGCATATCTATCCCGGCCAGGTGAAGAAACGCCTGGAAAAACGCTTCAAGGACCCGAAGGACCCGCTGCAGCTAGTCATCGTCCGCGACATGTGGCTGACCGGCTTCGATGCCCCCTGCGTGCATACCCTGTATGTGGACAAGCCCATGAAGGGCCACAACCTGATGCAGGCCATCGCCCGGGTGAACCGGGTGTTCAAGGACAAGCAGGGCGGTTTGGTGGTCGACTACATCGGCATCGCCAACGAACTGAAGGCAGCGCTCAAGGAGTACACCGCCAGCAAGGGGCGTGGGCGACCGACCGTCGATGCCCACGAAGCCTATGCGGTGCTTGAGGAAAAACTCGACGTGCTGCGCAGCCTGTTGCATGGCTTCGACTACGGCGATTACCTGACCGGTGGGCACAAGCTGCTGGCCGGCGCGGCCAACCATGTGCTGGGGCTTGAGGATGGCAAGAAGCGCTTCGCCGACAACGCGCTGGCCATGAGCAAGGCCTTCACCCTGTGCTGCACGCTGGATGAAGCCAAGGCGGTGCGCGAGGAGGTGGCCTTTCTGCAGGCCATCAAGGTACTGCTGACCAAGCGCGAGATCAGCGCCAGGAAGAAGACCGACGAAGAACGCGAGCTGGCCATCCGCCAGATCATCGGCAATGCCGTGGTCTCCGGCGAGGTGGTGGATGTGTTCGAAGCGGTGGGCCTGGACAAGCCCAACATCGGCCTGCTGGATGATGAATTCCTCGCCGAGGTGCGCAACCTGCCGGAAAGGAACCTGGCGGTGGAGCTGCTGGAGCGGCTCCTGGAAGGCGAGATCAAGAGCAAGTTCGCCAGCAACCTGGCCCAGGAAAAGAAATTCTCCGAACTGCTGGATAACGTGATCAAGCGCTACCAGAACCGCTCCATCGAAACCGCTCAGGTCATCGAAGAGCTGATCGAGATGGCCAAGAAGTTCGCGGCCGCCAGCAAGCGTGGCGATGAGCTTGGGCTGAATGATGACGAACTGGCCTTCTACGATGCCCTGGCCAATAACGAAGCCTCGGTGCGTGAACTGGGCGACGAGATCCTAGCCAAGATTGCACATGAGCTGACCGCAGGCCTGCGTCAGAACGTGACTGTGGATTGGAGTAACCGCGACAGCGTACGTGCGAAGCTGCGGCTAATGGTCAAACGCATCCTACGGAAATACAAATATCCGCCGGATCAGCAGGAAGGCGCTGCACAGCTGATTTTGGAGCAGGCTGAGATGCTATGTGCGGGTTGGGCGTAGGGCGGGTCGGTTACAAGCTCGTTATAGAAGATCCCTTCAAGCCCGGGTGCGGCAGAATGCTCGCGGAGCAGGGTCAGGGCAGATAATCCGCTTTGGCAGTGAGCTTTTTAGGTGGCTCCGTACTGGTGGCGCAGGTTGTTGGTCTCCAAATCGGTACCGTCTGCGCTCATTTTCATGGATACCTGCTTGGATACTGGCCTGTGGATACCGAAACACACTGGCTTCGACTGTCGCCTCGTGCTGGCTGATGCCCCGCCTGGCGGGACGGTGAGTCTATTCTGACGCAATGCGCGCGCAGCATAGTACGCAAAAGGTACGTTTCCGTGCGTACCACGCTGCGTACCACTCTTTTGCGTACCAGGTAGCCGATGCGCAGCACCGTTGAGTCGCTACGGCTCAAGTGCCGCCCCCTCTTCGGTTGATACTTCTCGAGGCCGGCCAATGGTCTGCTGGGTTTTAGGGTGGCTTAATAAATGAAGACCAAATGAGTGATGTATTAACTGTCCGTTTCCGTGCGCACCACGCTGCGCACCACTCTGTTGCGCACCGTCTTGTAGGCCACGGCAATCCATCAATCTGCTGGTAGGCCCCAAAAGTTAATCGCTGCAGTTGGGGGATGCTTTACCCCAGAAGAATGCGCTGTAGTGCGAGCATATGGACGCCAGTCTGGCGGTAGTGGCTGAAAGCATGCTCGAGGGACGGGGAGTTTATTGTTGACTACCGTTACCGTGCCTCATTCTCTTTTTTGGTGTAGCGATACCCCGTCTCGCTGATGCCCTGCTGCTCGATTGGCAAGCGTCGTCGTCCCAGGTGAGCTGAATCGCCCCGGGTTTTGTGGAGGCCGTTTCGTTTAAGTCAGGC
>CETG01048662.1_pt1 | contig 18357 bp, 18 predicted proteins | sample 361471 | NCBI WGS metagenome assembly CETG01 (sample SAMEA2622696, study PRJEB7988) | marine metagenome | isolation source: saline water (ENVO:00002010), including | reverse complement strand
AAGGAGGAGATCGGCAGTTCGAATCTGCTCGGGATCGCCATAAAAATCAGTTTAAACCATTTTTTTTAGTTTAGAGTTAACGAAGTACTCTCCTACTGTTTCAAAATGATACATTCTTCCTTGAACTTGTTGAGATATAGCTAGCATATCTTGAAAATATCTTTGAATTTTATTGAATTTAAAAATAGAAGAAGATCCCAATAGGTTGTAAATTTTTTTTACTATTTCTTCAGAAGTTCTTATAGCATGCGTAGCTGCTAATCTAAGCTCTGCCATTATTTCATCCTCTAAAAAAATACCATCACTCACTACTAACCAGGCTTTTTCAATACTATTATCTAGGAATGATTTAGAAGATTTATAAAGTCCTTTTGTAATTCCTATCTCTCTCAAGAAAATCTGTTCTTCAGAAAGTTTTTCAGAAAATACTCCTTTTTTATTTTTGGCAAAATCTAGTGCATAATTTATTGAAGAGTTTGCTAAAGATAGGGCAATTGTAGAAAAACCTGAACCAAATTTTAAATCTCTAGGTATTTTATATATTGGGCCAGATTCCTTAAGATTTAATCTATCAAAAAAAATATTTTCGTTTGGGATTACTTTGTTTTTTACAGAAAAGCTATAGCTTCCCGTTCCTCTTAATCCACTAACATCCCAAACATCGTTTAGCTGTACTAATGATTTTGGGATCATGATATTTTTATTTTGTTTGTTTTCATCTGTGAATATAGCTAAAAGCCATGAAGCATGTTTTATTCCACTACTAAAAGACCACTTACCTGAAACTAAAGTGTCTGATTCTCTTTCTTTTACATCGTATTCAAGAGGAGGACCATTCGTAATAATTGCACTTGGATCATCAAAGATTTTTTTTGCTAAATCTTTTTCCATGAATGCTGCATTTGTAGATAGAACATTACTTTGGTTTATACACCAAGCAACACTGGCGTCTTTTGAAGCAATCTCAAATAAAGTTTCTAAATATTCAATAAAATCCATTTCAATACCATTCAAAGATTTAGGTAATAATAATCTGAAATAATTATTATTTATTAATTCTGTAACAAGCTCTTTTGGTATTTCACGTTTTTCATCTATCTCTTCTATAGAGCTTTCGATAAGTTTTATTGTTTTAGAATCAATCATGGATAATTTTGTTTATCTGAATATATAATAATAGAAAAATATTATTCTATAAAAAAAAATGAGTAATTTTTCTACAATTAAGCTTGAAATATTGGATAGAATTGCAATCCTATCTCTAAACAGACCACAAAAATTAAATGCTATGAATTTTGAGATGATTCATGAGTTGATTGATTGTACAAAAAGCATTTCTAATAACGATGAGATAAGATGTTTGATTTTAAGAGGAGAAGGTAAAGCATTTTGCTCTGGAGCAGACTTAAGCTCTGGTGAAAAAAAATGGAAAGATACTGAAGAAAGCTTAAACAAGGGTTATTGGCCTATATTTAACAACATAATTTCTATGCCAAAGCCAGTTATTTCTTCTGTCAGAGGAGCTGCAGCAGGAATTGGGAGTGCTTATTCTATGGCTTGTGATTTAACAATAATGTCGAAAAAATCATATTTACTTCAACCATTTAGTAACATTGGCCTAATACCAGATGGAGGTTCTCACTGGCTACTATATAATATGCTTGGTTATAAAAAGGCTTATCAAATAGCCATAGAAAATGAAAGAATTTCTGCTGAAGAATGTCTAAATATTGGCTTAGCAAATAAAGTGGTTGAAGATGAATTTCTTGAAGAAAAAACTATTGAATGGGCTCAAAAAATATCAAAACAATCTTTTCAATCTTTGATGTATTCAAAAAAAATAATGAGAGATGTGAGTGATAAAAGTTTTCTTGAAACTTTCAAGAAAGAAGCTGAGATACAAAAAAAATTATCTGGTTCACAAGATAATTTAGAGGGAGTGAGAGCCTTTATAGAAAAAAGAAACCCGGAGTTTAAATAAATTTTATCTTATGAAATTTTCTCCATCCCATGAATAATTGTCATATTCAAACTTTTCAAAATCATCTATTTTATTGATGCAATTTACAGCTAAAAAGTTTATAAACTGACCCTTCACAACTTTTCCATTATGTCCTGCTGAGACTAATTTATCACCTTTTTTGGTATAAAAACTTACTTTTTTTATATTTTTATGCTCATAAGCTTTTCTGTGTATTTCAGGTAATAAATCAATTATCAATTCTTCTTTAGAAAGTTCATTTGATAAGAAAGGACTCCAAAATTTTGTAAGCCCTAAAACATTCATTTTTAATTTATAGTCTGGAATTAAGGTATTTGGTTTTACCATTCCAAATAATCCACTGAAAATACGTATATTTGAATTAAAATATAGTTTTGATTCCTCTGAAAAACTATTCAAATCTAACTGGTTATATACTACCCCTGTATACCTTTCGATTGCTTTAGAGCATTGGTTTGAAAAAACGTTTAAGTTATTCTCATGTAAGTCTTTACTCTTCTCTAATGATGTTCCATAAATTTTTTCTATTTCTTCATTTTTAGTTTTTAGTATTTCTATTATTTCTTTTACTTGTTCTGAAAAGATAAAATTAGTTTCATGAAACTTCTTTTCAGTCGTGTTATTTGAAGATTTACCTTCACTGGGGGGGATTAGTATTAGCATTTATTTATTTAAGTTTTCTGAGTTTTCAATTTTTATTTCATTTAATTTATCTGATGGTTGGAATCCTAAAACTTGACTGTAAAAATATAACTCTGATTCTAATGAAGAGATTATATTTTTAGATTGCCTAAATCCATGTTGTTCTCCTTCATACATAATTAATGAAAATGGGATTTTTTTCTCTCTTAATCCTTCAGCCATAATTTCTGCTTGAGATGGAGGAACTATCTTATCTTCAGTTCCTTGAAAAATTATCATTGGACAGGAAAGTTGATCTGTAAAATTAATTGCTGATCTATCATAGTATTTTTCTTTTTCTTCTGGATACCTACCTATAAGTGATTCAAGATATTTTGATTCAAATTTATGTGTGTCATCTATAAAAACAGATAAATCTGCTATTCCATAATAAGTGGCACCTACAGCAAATCTATCGTGGAAAGTTAATGCATTTATTGTTGTATAACCACCAGCTGAACCTCCTTTAATGGCTGCTTTTTGAGAATCTACAAGACCTTTTTCAGAAAGATAGTCGACAGCTGCAATACAGTCATCAGTATCATATACGCCCCAATTCCCTTTTAGTGAATCTCTAAATTTTTTTCCGTAGCCTGTTGATCCTCTGTAATTTACATCTACAACAGCTATGCCTCTATTAGTCCAATACTGAATAGATAAATTTAAGGCATTACTTGTTGCGCTTGTGGGTCCTCCATGGCTTATTACTAATACGGGAGGTTTTTCTTCAGGATTTCCTTGATATTTTTTATTTTTAGGTTTGTAAAAATATCCATATGCACTAGCATTTTCTGTGGTTTTAAAAGTGATTTCTTCTGGTATAGAAATTTCTTCACTGTCAATTTCTAATTTACTAGATTCTTTTATTATTTCAATTTCTTTTTTATCTAGGTCTAAAGATACTATTTCACTATTAGATATAGGCGAAGCTCCTATGAATAAAGCTTTATTATCATAAAAGGTTAAATCTCCTATGGAAGTATGTAAAGTTTCTATTTCTTCAATTATTTCTCCTGAAAAATTTATTTTTCTAATCAACCCTTTGTTTTTGTTTTTTGAAGATCCTCTCAAATATATAAAATTATCTTTTACAAAGTATGTTCTGAATCCGAACAGCCAAGAAGGACCACCGTGCTCAGTTTTTTCGTCTAATATTGTAAATTTTTTATTTTCTGAAAATTTTCTTAAATTCCACCAACCTGATTCATCGCTGATATAAACTAATTCACCAGACTCACTCCATTCAGGTTGAATAATACTTATATTCTTTGATCCATCTACTAATTTTTTATTACTAACTCCATCAGAATCAAAATTTCCTATGTATAATTCACTTCCATCCCAGGGCATATTTGGATGATCCCATTCTAACCAACAAATCTCATTATTAATGGGATTTATTCTTGGAGAGGAATAAAAATCTCTACCTGTACACAAAACTATTGTTTGGTTTTTTGATGTGGAGATAGCAACAAGTTCGTTCTTTGCTTCTTCTTTTTCAAAATGAGTTTCTCTCACGCAATATATCCATTCCTCATCAAATGATAAGGTTAAATCACTATATCTTATTGATTTTTCAAAAGAGGGTTCAATAGTTAATGGAGATGTATTTTTGTCCCTAACAACATAAATTCTTTGATCGTCCCAATTAGTAAAATAAACATTTTTTTTACCAACAGCATATGACCCACCTCCATATTCATGAACAGCGTTTCTTGAGTTAAAATTTTCTGGAATTACTTCTTCTAGTTCTCCCGCATTATTTTGTCTTAATATGACATATCTTCCAGCTTCTTCTGGCCTTCCTTCTAGAAAATATAGCTCAGAACCATTTGATCTTATTTCACTAAACCTTAATCCACCCTCAATAATTTTTTGTGGAGTGATCTCAGATTCCCAAGATCCGTAACTAGATTTGATTTTTGAATTCATTTTTCACCAAGTTTATTTGATAATTTAAGAATATTTAATAATGTAAATTTCATTAATCTATAATAACCTATCTAGAGATAAATTATTTTGGAGAGACAATGAAAAAAGTAACATTCAAAGATATTCCAAAGATTGCTAGAAATGAAGCTTTATTTACAGATACCGTTTATGCTCAGTCAATTTTAGAACATGAGGATAGTGATAATTTTAATTTTGCGATAGTTAATTTTCCCAAGTCTGCTCGAACAAAATTCCATATTCACTCAGGAGATCAAATTTTGATAATAACTGAGGGTGAAGGAATGGTTTGTAATGAGGAAGTTGAGTTGAGTGTCCAAAAAGGAGATATGGTATTGATCAATGCAGGTGAAAATCATTGGCATGGAGCGAAAGAAAATACTACTATGTCACATATAACGATTACTGTTAGTGGTAGCACAACGGAAGTTACAGAAGACTAATCATGCCTTCTGAGGTTATTCTGAAGCTTGAAAATGTTTATAAGCATTTTGGAGGTGTTAAGGCTGTTGATGGTGTAGATTTTGAGGTTTCTTCAAACAAAATAACTGGGCTAATAGGTCCTAACGGAGCAGGAAAGTCAACAATTTTCAATCTAATAACAGGTTTTTCAGAAATTGATGATGGGTTCATTTATTTTCTTGATGAGGATATATCTTATTCCTCTACTCAAAAAACAGTAGATTTTGGGATAGTAAGAACTTTTCAAATACCAGGTGAATTAAAAACTATGTCAGTGATGGATAACTTATTAGTTTCTCCCAGGCATCATCCAGGAGAGTCTTTATTGTTTGGTTGGATAAATCGATCAAAGTCTAAGACTTTCGAAAAAAATACAATAGAACTTGCTGAAAAAAATCTTGATATAGTTGGCTTGAGTCATTTGAAAAATGAAAAAGCAGAAAATTTATCCACAGGACAAAAAAAGCTTTTGGAATTAGGAAGGATTCTAATGATGAATCCAAAATTAATTCTATTAGATGAACCCGCAGCAGGCATTAATCCTACCTTAATAAAAAATTTATCAAAAGTAATTTTAGATATAAACAAAAATCAAAAAATTGACTTCTTAATTATTGAGCATAATATGGAATTTATTATGTCTATCTCTGATGAAATAATAGTCATGGCTGAAGGAAAAACTTTAGTTAAGGGATCTCCAAAAGATATTCAAAAAAATCAAAAAGTTTTAGATTCATATTTAGGGTATGGCAATAATGAGTAAGCAAAAAACTTCATTAATAGCAAAAAATATTTCTGCTGGATATGGAGAACAAATAATCATTAGAAACGTTAATTTAGAACTTCATGAATCTTCAATAACAACGATTATTGGTCCTAATGGATGTGGCAAATCTACATTTCTGAAGTCAATTTCAGGAATAATTAATCCTGTGGAAGGTGAAGTTAAAATTTATGGATCTGATGTGACTAAATTAAATACATTTGAACTTTCAAAAAAAGGTTTGGGGTATGTTCCTCAATCAGAAAATATTTTTCCTTCATTATCAGTTGAGGATAATTTAAAAATGGGTGGATACATTCTAAGTAAATATGATTATAAAAAAAATCTAGACTATGTTTTAGAAATGTTCCCGGATCTAAGAGATAAATTGACTGAATCTTCCTCAAATTTATCTGGAGGACAAAGGCAAATGCTTGCTCTGTCAAGAGCCTTGATGCTTGATCCGAAAATAATCATGCTTGATGAACCTACAGCAGGATTGTCTCCGATTATTGTCGATGATGTACTAGAAAATATTACTTCATTAAAAAAATCTAATTTATCAGTTTTGTTAGTTGAGCAAAACGCAAAAAAAGCTCTGAAAATTTCTGATTTTGGAGCTGTCTTTTCCTTCGGACAAAAAGTTATTGAGGATGAAGCTTCAAAAATTCTATCTGACAAAGAGATATCTAAGCTTTATTTAGGAGGTTGATTTGAAATATTTTGATTTAATTTTTGAAAATAAAACCATACTTTTATTATTTTGGATTATATTAATTTTATCCCTGATGAAGCCCTGGTTATTTGTTAATGGTATCCTTATAGGCTCTCTTTATGCTTTAGGATCAATTGGCCTTTCGTTAATTTATGGAAACTTAAAGTTTGCAAATATGGCACATGGTGATTTTATGACTCTTTCTTCTTATCTTGCTTTAGCTTTACTTTTATTTTTATTTCCTAATAGTGAACAATCAGCTTCTGTTGGTCCATTTACATTTAAGTATGAATTATTAGCTGTAATACCGATTACAGTAGTACTAATAGGATTATTAGCAGTTTTTTTTGATAAATTGATATTTAAAAGGCTTAGAGATTTGGGTGCAGCTCCAGCCGCAATTGCTCTGACTTCTTTAGGATTAGCTATTGGGTTAAGAGGTATTATACAATTTATTTGGGGAACAGATTCAACTAGCTTCCCAAGAGAATCTAAATTATTTTGGGACTTGCCATTTAGGATAAAAGTGCCACCAGATATGTTTTTTTGTGCTGTAGTTGCATTTATTATTGCCATAGCTTTTTATTTTGTGTTGTTTAAGACTAAATTGGGAAAAGCTATTAGAGCTACTTCAGATAATCCAGATCTCGCTAGAATTACGGGAATTAATACTGAGAAAATTATTTTATATATTTGGTTCATTGGAGGTATATTAGCTGCTACATCTGGAATTCTCATTAGTGTTCAACAAGCAATAATTACACCTGTTATGGGTTGGAAAATTTTAATACCATTATTTGCTGCTGTAATAGTAGGAGGTATTGGAAACCCAATCGGTGCTTTGATGGGAGGCCTTTTAATTGGAATTACAGGAGAGCTTGCTACTGGATGGATAAATCCATCCTACAAACCGGCTGTTTATTTTCTAGTTTTATTGATAGTTTTGTTGCTTAGGCCCAATGGAATATTAGGTAATAAGGGGAGGCAATTTTAATGGACTCTATTCTTTATTTCTTAATTGGATTTTTCATCATGAGTGGTATTTATTCTGTTTTCTCAGTAGGATTAAATATTCATTGGGGTCATACCGGTCTATTTAATATTGGAATTGCCTCTTTTTTCTTACTTGGATCATACGCAGCAGCCATAATTTCAAGCCCTCCGCCAAGTTTGGAAAAGTATGAAGAATATATTTGGGGTGGCAATTTATCTCAGTTAACTATAATCGGAATAGATATTTGGTTTCCAATTATTCTAGTTCTATCTGCTATTATTTGTATATTTGTTGCGGTGCCTTTAGCAATTATCACAATTCGGCTAAAAGAAGATTATTTAGCTTTAGTTACTCTAGGTTTAGCAGAAACGCTTAGAATTATATTTGTAAACGAAACCTGGCTTGCAAATGGTACAAGGGGTCTTTATTCAATACCTAGACCATTTGATTTTATAGACCGAGGGAATTATGACTATATTTATTTTGTTGTAGTTGTAATTACTCTATTAATTGTTTACTTTATTGCAGAAAAAGCTACAAATTCTCCATGGGGAAGAGTTCTCAGAGGAATTAAGGATAATGAAAATACAATGATTTCTAGTGGGAAAAATGTTCTGAGATTTAAAGTTGAGGCATTTGCTTTTGGTGCAGGAATAATGGGTATTGGAGGAGCTTTATTTACTCATGGTAAGAGATTTATTGACCCTATTACTTTTGAACCAATGCTTGCAACATTTATAATCTGGAGCATGCTGATGGTAGGAGGAAGTGGAAATAATAGAGGCGCTGTTTTTGGAGCGTTTCTAATGTGGGGCATATGGACTTTCACTCAATTCTTACCTGGCTTCTTGAGTGATGCCAACTTAAGATTTGTCTTTGTTGGAATGATAATAATTTTATTCCAATTATATAAACCGAATGGAGTAATCCCTGCAAAATAGCAGGGATTACTTAAGTTATCAAAGTTTATGGAGATTCAAATCTTCCTGTAGAAGTAACCTTTCCACCTTCTATTGTCCAAACTTCAATGGTATTACTTACGTCACCATTTTCATCTATTTCTTGTTCTCCAGCGACACCAACATAGTCGATATCTTTTCCATCTTTTAGAAGTTCTAAGGCTTTAGCCATGTCTCCTGGTCCAACTTTCTCTCCAGGGGCGTTAGCAACAAATCTTAGAGAGTCACCATCAACTGTATCTGATCCAGATTTTGCCATTGCTAGTGCTAAAAGTATAGCTCCGTCAAACCCTTCTCCAATGAATGGGTTTGTTGGTAGTTCTCCGTATTTTTCTTCATACAAAGATGCAAATGTTGATTTTGCGTCTGAATCTGGTGCTCCAGGGGCTGTACCATACATTCCTTCAAACTGAGCAGCTCCTAATTCGTCAAACATTTCTTGATTCTTTGTTCCATCAACAAACATAAAGTCTCCAGTGTAACCACTTTCAATAAGTTCTCTAAGATAAACAGCAGCTGATTTTGGATAACTCATTGCGATAATTACATCTGGCTCATGGTCTGTAATAGCCTTATCTATTTCTGATTTATATGAAGGTTGCTCTTGCTCATGAGGTACTTCAGCTTCACAATGTCCCCCTTCTTCCTCAAAAGTAGATGTGAAAATGTCATTTAAACCTTTTCCATAAGGATTATTAACATAAATTGTTGAACAATGTTCGTATCCTAATCTTTTAGCCATTCTTGCAAGCACAACACCTTGAGCTGCATCAGACACTGTTGTTCTGAAAACTGTATCATTATCTTCTAAAACAGAAATTGCTGGGCTAGTAGAAGCAGGTGAAACCATAACCATTCCTGCAGGAATAGTTTTAGCTTCTGCTACAGCCATAGTTACACCACTAGATAGTGATCCAACTATTCCGCCAACCTTGTCTATTTCTATTAGTTTTCCAGCGGCCTCAGTAGCTACATTAGGACTTGTTCCGCTATCAGCATGTACTACAGTTATGTCTCCTCCGTTTACCCCTCCTGCATCATTTATTAGGCTAACAGCTAGATCAACACCGTTTTGAATTGGTGGGCCATAAGCACCTAGATCTCCTGTTTCATCCATTAGAGTACCTATTTTTGCTCCTCCGCTTGAGCAAGCACTAAGTACAAATAATGCTGAAGTGATCAGAATTATTAAATTTTTCATATTTACTCCTTAAAATAAGTTTTGTCACAACGTACAATATTTAAAATTTTATAATAACCAAATCTAAAAGTCTAAGAATTACCCTAGCCTTCCTTCCCACGCTGGATTATTCTTATAAAGATCTATAACTTCGTTGAATTTAAACTCTGAGTCATCCTGAGGTTTATAATTCAAGGATTCTCTTGCAGACTCAATAGACCAAAACCTTCTTGTATTATTGCTAACCCCGTATACAACTAAAAACGGAACGCCTTTAATGTCACCTACTATTTTTTTAGAACTAATCGATTTGTCAAAAAGTTGAGATAGATCTCTTTGACTAACATAAGCACCTAAATGCCTTTTTATATTCGCAATCCCTTGACCTTTTTTGCCTGCTATAAACTTATTATCAGAAACATCAGGAGTAATCTCTCTTGGAAAGCCTATTCTTACATGAACAAATTCTAATTTTCTTCCAAATTTACCTGATGCGTAAGGAACAGAAAGTAACTCATATGAAGCCTTTGCCCAACCATAAAAATTATCTGAATAAGGAATCTGACTATTTGATACCATGTCTCTAATATTATTGTGAATTTCATTATGTTCATACCAGTCAGCAGCATGGTTAGAAGAAGCAACTATTACTCTTGATAATGAATTTATATATGCAGATTGATAGATTTTATTTGCCATCAGAATATTTTGATACTCTGTATCAAAAGATTTAAGTTCCTCCTCTGTATTATAAGGATCTCTTGTTTTTTCAGGTCTCACATATGCAAGATGAATTATTGCATCATGGTTTTTAGTTATCTTATTCAGTTCAGAAATTGGAGAATTGCAGATATCAAACTTTATTGTTTTGGAATTATGTGAATGATTAAAATCTAAGTCTACTAAGGTCAATTCAAACTTAGTTTCTAGATGAGGAATAATTCTTGATGCGACGTATCCATCTGCTCCTGTAATGATTACTTTTTTCATTATTATTGCTCCCTTTTTGGCCCGAATTCTAATATTTTCATTACGGGATTATTATCTAGATTATAAAGACTGTGATCACCATTCTTTTTTAATTCTTCCCAGTATAATTTGATCATCATTTGTCTTTCTTCTTTATGATTGTCCGAATCAATTAAATTTTTAAGCTCATGGGGATCAGATTCTAAATCATAAAGTTCATCATAATCAAAACCATTAAATATATACTTAAGATTCTTATACCAAAGAACCCTTTGCTTTAATTGAAGCCTTGTACCGTCATACTCAGAAAAAGATTTTTCTATCGTGTTTACTTCATCGGTACAAAGAATTTTTTTGAAAGATTCTGAGTCAATATTTTTTATTTCTTTTTGGTCCAGTAAATCTAGTATTGTAGGACATAAATCCATACTTGATACCAGATCCTTTGATAATTTATCTTTTTGGATCTCAGGACCAGATATAATCATAGGAATCCTATAAATTTCTTCAAAAGCTGCTAAGTTTTTGGCATAAATTCCATGGGATGATAATGCTTCTCCATGGTCGGAAGTAAAAATAATTATAGTATTGCTTAATTCTCCTTTTTCTTCTAGTAGATCAATAATTTTTCCGTATTCATAATCTATTTCAGTTATCATAGCATAATAATTTTTGATGGATTCAATGTGATCTTTTTCAGTCATATTTTCAAAAACTTTTTTACCTCTTCTGTATATATTTGGTTTATCCAAAAGATCATCATTAAATGATTTTGGTAATTCTAATTCAATATTTTCGTACATATCATAGTATTTTTTTGTAGAAATAAAAGGATCATGTGGTTCTATCACAGAAACAAAACAAGCCCAAGGTTTATCTCCTTTTTCTTTGTTTATGAAGTCCCTTGCTTTTTTAGATACTAAACCTAAAACTCTTTCTTCAGTATCCATTTTTGATACTCCGTAGAAAGGGGTAGTATTATATCCAGGAGGATTATCTATAAATAGATGTGGTTTACTTTCATCGATACTGTCTTTGTGTTTTTTATTTGCATTAATATACTCATCTGAAACTCCATCTTGAAGTTGATATTCATTCCATCCATAATCTTCTAGATTATTTGTTCTTTCAACATGCCATTTACCGTAATATGCTGTGTTGTATCCATCCTCTTTAAGTATTTGAGCCCAATGTTCTTTTTCTGTTCTTAAGTTTGATTGGTCCTCATCAACTGTATGGGTTACAGTGGTTACACCATGATTATGAGGTAGTAATCCGGTCATTATACTGGCTCTAGCTGGAGAACATACAGGATTTGGAGTATGCGCTCTGTTGAATTTTACTCCACTCTTAGCAAGTTTATCTAAATTAGGAGTAATACATTGGTTATCATCATCTAACACCTGTCCGTGCATTTGATCGACCATTAGAAATAGTAAATTTTTTTTCATTTTATGAAAGGATTTATTTTTTCGTAATTTCCTCCAACAATATCTTTTGATTCAACAGATAACCAATCTTCAAGAATATCTGAGTATAATCCTCTAAAATCAAAATTGAATTTTAAGTCTCCTTCAACTCTTTCACTTGGATCAAGAGAAGGATATTCATTATAATGACCACCCTTTACACTATCACCAAGAAGGAAAGAAACTCCACCTGACCCATGGTCTGTGCCTGTTCCATTATCATCTACTCTTCTTCCGAATTCAGAAAATATGAATACCACTACCTCTTTACCCTTGTTATGTTCCTTTAGGTCTTCAAAGAATGCTCCCAAAGCATCTGATAGTTGTTGCCATAAAAACTCCTGTAAGACAACCTCGTTTGTGTGAGTATCAAATCCACCATGATTAACATAAAAAATTCTTGTTCCAAATCCTGCAAAATGAACTTGAGCAACTCCTTTTAATTGTTTGCCTATATTTGTACTTGGATATTCTACTTTGGAGCTATATAGTTTAGGTGCTTCGTTTATAATATCTGCTCCCTTAGCTGCATCAAGACCAGTTTTGCCTAGATAGTCCATAGTGAAATCATTTCCCATTACCGGGGTATAAAATCTTTTGAATGTTTCTAATGCTTTGTTTTTTTTACGATCATCTTCAATAGAAGTAAACAATCCATAGTTGTTTATATCTCCTACAGAGGTCACAGGGACACCTGGTGCAACAAGTGCTCTTGGAAGATACTCACTAAAATTTACTGCAGTTACAACGTTTTCACCTGATGGATCAATATCTTTTATTGCTTGTCCTAGCCATCCTTTTGTACCAACTTTATTGGGTTCTGCTGTATGCCATATATCCATAGATCTGAAGTGGGATCTATTAGGAGTAGGGTACCCAACTCCATGAATGATTGCAAGATTACCTTCTTTGTAAAATTTTTTCATTATACCCATACCTGGATTTAGACCAAGCTTGTTATCAAGGGGAATAATTTCATTATCTGTAAGTAATATATTCTTTCTAGAATCTTTATACAAAGGGTCTTCCCAAGGTACAACGCAATTTAGATAATCATTTCCACCTGACAATTGTATTGTTACTAAAACTTTTTCATTACTTTCCATAATCATTCTCCAATTTTATAAATTTGAACTCTATTTCTGTTAGAATCTAAGACTAATAAATTTTGATTATTATCTACAATCAATGATGTAGGGTCCCAAAAATATGACTCAATTCTAGCTGATTCTTCATGAGGGTCTACTTCATCAACAGGTATCAATGGAACAAAAGATTCTCTCGCTAATCTTTCATCATTATTAGCATCTAGGTAGTCTTTTGCCCATTCTGACAAAGTTGATTCACCCCTAAGAAATCCACAGAATTTGAATTTATCATCATAAATTTGTACTCTCTGCTTGCCCCAATCGCAAACATAATAAAAATTATTTTTATCTATTGCAACATCGGATGGTCGGAATAAATTTTCTTCTTCTTTTTCGCTCTCGCCAAATTTTGCAAGAAATTTACCATCTTTATCAAAAATTTGTATTCTTGCATTTCTCCAATCAGCAACTAAAATTTTATCTCCGTAAACTTTGATTCCCCAAGGTTTATTAAATTCACCCTCATTGTTGCCTTCTTTACCCCAGGATCTTATAAAATCTCCTTTGAGGGTAAAAACTTGAATTCTATCGTTCATATTGTCCGCTATATACAAATTGTCATTATCATCTATAGCAATACCTGAAGGGAAATTGATTTCACCATTTTTTTGTCCTTTGCAACCCCATCTATTAATGAAGTTTCCATCTTTATCAAAAATTGAAATAAGATTTGTATATTCATCCGATACGTACAAATTATCCTCAGAATCAAAAGCTAACGAGCAAGGCCAGTATAACTCACCAGGATTTTTTCCAAATTTAGAAAATTCACTATAATAATTATTTTCTATGTCACAAATTGTTATTCTTAATCCTGCAGTATGAAAAGCACCACTTCTACTTAATACATATAATTTGTTTTCACTATTTAGTGCTAAATCTCTTGGGAGATGAAAACCTCTTCCACCTACGTCTGCTGTGAATCCAACTGAATGTGAATAATTGACTTTTACATTTTTGAGTAATTTTTTCATATTATGTCATTTGAAATTCTCTTGAAGAGACTATTAATTTTATAAGAATACTTATAAATTCTTCGTTCACTATAAAGTCATCATCATCAATATAAGAAATTAGTGCTTTTTCAGTAGATTCATGTAAATCAAAATACCCTAATTCTTCACAACTAATTTTTAATACATCATATTTTTGTGGATCTCTTTCTAGAATTTTTTTTACAAGTAGTTTGTTTGAGTTTCCTAGTATATCTGAGCAAAAGTTTATTCTCTCTATTACAGATCCTGTGTTAATCCATTCTTCTCCGCCTTGCCAGCCTTCAACTGAAGTTGGATTTAATAGTGGTTGACCCATTAATCCAGAACTAATAGTTGCTTTATAAACTTCTTCAGAAGGAATTTCAAATCCTCCAGAAAGTCTTACAGAATTTACTACAAGCTCTGCAGGACTTTTGATCCTTTTATAATAAATATCTTCGGTTCTAAAATATTTTGACTTGAATAAATCTCTGAGGATTTCCTTGATATTATAATTATTTCTAAAGTAAGAATTCATAATGAAATTTACAGCATTTGGATCAATAGGTTCTTCGTGTGGCCATTGAGGAACTGGAAGTTCATCTTTTACGAAGAAATGATAAATATGTCTTGCTAAATATTTTGCTGTTGCTTCCTGCTTACAAATAATCTTTACTATATCCTCTCCATTAAAATTACCTTTTTCTCCAAGAAATTCTTTTTCTCCATAATCATGATCATTTTTATCGAATTTAAACTGCCATGCAACATAACCAAAAGGTCTAGCGGTATTATTTCTCATTTTTATTGCCATGTATGGCATATTTTCTACAGTCCAACCTGTAAAAGCTCTTGAGCATTCCTTAATGTCTTCTTCTGAATAATTGCCAACACCCATTGAGAAAAGTTCTAATATTTCTCTTCCATAGTTTTCATTAATATTATTTTTGTGGTTATCTTGGTTATCCAACCACATAATCATAGCTGGGTCTTTTGACAATTCGATTAGAAGATTCTCAAAAGAACCTAATCCATGCTTCTTAAACATATCAATTTGAGTTGTCATGACTTTACCTTGAATAAGTTTATTTTGTCCTGTAGCAAAAACTCTATGCCAAAACAAAGCAATCTTATCATCGAATGGAAATTTTGAATGAGCTAACCTATACATCCAAAAAGCCCCAGAGCTATTTACTGACCTTACATCAGAGAGATCTATTTGGTATCTTCTGAGTAGATCTATCGGAACTGGATTTTCATCACTATTATCCAAAAGAAAATCTACAGCATCATCATAATTTTTATCCTTTAATTGATCGATTTCCTCTTTTGAACCACCAAATCCTACCCTTCTCATCAAGTGAGAAATTTCTTTTTCGCCAGTTTTAGATCTTACTGTTGTCATTCTTTTTTCCTTGGTTTATCCATATCGCTTTGATTCTTTGTTGAAATTTTTTTTCTAATTCTAAACCTTACTGTATACACAATCAATAGGGCAGCAAGGATTGGAAACCACTGAGTGAAAGTACTTTCTTCAACTCCATATGCGCTAAATATTAATCTGATAATCATAGAGATAACGAGTAGTGCTCCTATCTCAAGCATCATTACTTGAATTCTTCCCATTATAATTTCTCCTTAAAGTCCTTAAAGATTGATTTTTTCCCTATCAACAATTTTATTTGTTTAAATAATAGCAACAATGAAAAGGATTGCCATCAAGCACATTGATAGATTTTCTATAATTGTTAGGTTAGAGAGAGGAACATTAAATGATGTACCTAAGCATGCGCAATTAATAATTTCTTTTCTTCTTAACTTTATAAATATTCCATATGTCTGAGGTAGCAATATAATTAGAGTCAAGATATTTGAAAATAACAGAAATATTCCTAATATAAAAAATATCCCTAATGACAATTCTATAAATGGATAAGCTAAACCAAATTTACTAATTCTTTGGGTAATAGGATCATAGTTAGAGAATGAAGATGAAAATTTATGAATATCTTGAAATTTCAAAAAAGAAAAAATCAAGAAAAAGTAACCCATTATAAACCTCATGAAATCATCATTAGATCCATCAAATATAAAGTATGACAAGACAGATAAAAGAAAAACAAATCCTAAGGTAATCAAAATAGGTTTATAGGTACTTAAGTACTCTATAATAAAGTTTATATTTTTAGCTTTATTTTCTAATTCTGAAACTTTATAGGATCCAACAGACTTAAGAAGTTTATTTATTTCTTCTAAATTATAAATTCTGGAAGAATTTAATATAAGAGAGCTATCACTAAGAGATATATCTGCTAAAAAAATCTCATCTTCAAGTTCTAATTTACTTTTTATAGTTTGTACGCATCCATCACATGTCATACCTGATACTGAAAATTTTTTTTCATTCATAGCTAGAAATCCGTATTACACCAAGGAGCTTGTTCTACCGAAAACATTTCATTTACCCTACTCAAAATATCATAATTCTTGATTTCAATTAAACCTGCTTGATAAAACTCTGAAGCTCTTACCGAACCAAAATATATTGAACTCAACTCCGAAGGCCTAATACTTATATCTGGTTTATCTTTAGTCTTTTTTACATCAGTGTTTTTACCATCGGTTTCTATTTGGAAGATTCCTTCAATGTCATTTTGGTTTTGACCCGAAATATTAATCACGATTTTTCCTGGATTTTTATATGTTCTAGATTCAAGCATTTTTATAGGATCAATTATTCTTGCCCATAACCCATCAATTATATTTCTTTTTAATTTTCTTGGATTTTTTAACATGTAGTATAAAGGATCATTTGTCCCTCTTCGATTAAATGATATTTCTTCTACGAGTTCAACACCAAAGATATAGTGCCATAGAGCATTATTTGATTCACGATCTGTAGATATTATTTCTTCAACTATCAAGCTTCCTTCATCATCCTCATGAGCAACTCCTGATTCTTTATTGAAGTTATAAATAGCATATCCACAGGGTTTATTATCTTTATAAGCAATTACGAAAAAAAAACCACTTCTTCCTGATTTATTAAATCTAGTTTGTTCGTCTTCATAAAGTAAATAATTCCAGTAGCCTTGGGTTCTATCTGTAGCTCCATTTTGGCATCTTCTATAGATTTCATATATCTTAGGAATTTCATTTAGTGCTTTATTTTTATCTACTAATTTTAGTGATATTCCTGTAGGTCTATCTGTTGATAAAGATGTATGATTTGTATCAATACTCCAATCTTCTCTCATAGTAGCTAACCCATAACCGAATCTGCTGTACAACAAAGATTGCGAAGCCCAAAGTCCAGCAATAGCATCTCCTCTTTCTTTTGCTTGTTGATGAAGCTTTTTCATCATAGAGGAGAAAATTCCTCTTCTCTTATGAGTTGGTAAAGTCCCCATATAAGCAATTCCTGCCATTTTGATATTATTTCCTCCTGGAACAGTAATGTTATATTTATCAGCACCCCCTGATCCTACTATTTGTTCAGATTCAGTATCAAAAGCAGCTATAAGTCTATCACTTTGTTCATTCCAATGATCATAATCAATCATAAATCTTTCGTTTACCATTCTTATAACAACATCTTTACTTGGAATATCTCCAAAGACTGTTCTAACAGAACTTCTCCACTCAAAAATATTTGATTTATTAACTGGAATTATCTTAATTGCCATTTATTTTTTCTCTAATGCTTCTTTACCTGCTTTTAATGTCTCTATTATTTTATCAACATCATAAACGCAACCACCCCAAGTTCCTCCACTTACATCCTGTAAAGCAGCCCATAACCTCGTATCGTCGGGTAAATTTTTATTAGCCTTTATTTCTAGAGTTGCGTTCCTATTTTTTAATTCTTTATCACCCCATTCAATTCCATTATTATTTCCATTTTCTCCAACCAAGTTTATTGATCCACTTAGTTTTTTTGTATCTATAATAATCTCTATGAGATCTCCATCCTTCAATAGGCCAATTGGTCCTCCCGCTAATGCCTCAGGACCAATATGGCCTATACAAGCACCAGTGGATACTCCTGAAAATCTAGCATCTGTTAATAAGGCTATGTGCTTTCCATAGGA
>CETG01017702.1_pt1 | contig 18453 bp, 26 predicted proteins | sample 361471 | NCBI WGS metagenome assembly CETG01 (sample SAMEA2622696, study PRJEB7988) | marine metagenome | isolation source: saline water (ENVO:00002010), including | reverse complement strand
GAGTACGCAACAATGAGCATCAAGATGCAATGAAAGAGCTCGAGATGGTTGTGAAGCACTTAATCGTAAGAAATTATAAAGAAGAAATTGATCCAACTCTTAATTTTAGCAATCAAGTCGTTGAGCTTGCAAATTTATTCCGAGAAAGACTCACATCATTAGTAGCCAATTGGATGCGGATTGGCTACTGCCAAGGCAATTTCAATAGTGATAACTGCGCCGCAGGCGGTTTTACCCTTGATTACGGTCCGTTTGGATTTTGCGAACTCTTCGATCCGAGATTCCAACCTTGGACAGGAGGGGGTGAACATTTTGCATTCTTTAACCAACAAGTTGCTGCAGAAGCAAATTATCAAATGTTTTGTGGAGCGCTTCGACCTCTAATTACCACCGACACAGACGCGCTTAAAAGGCTTGATAGCATCCGCGATGGGTTTAGTACAGTCATGAATCAGAGAATGGAGAACATGTGGACAAAGAAATTAGGCCTAGTCACCTATGACGCACTTCTAGTAAATGAATTGCTTCAACTCATGATTCACACAAAGGTTGACTACACAATCTTTTTCCGAAAACTATCAAATATTCCAAACAAACTTGCGGACTTAAAAGATAGTTTCTATCTACCAATTTCAGAGGTACTTGAGACCAAGTGGAGCAGTTGGCTACAAAGATGGCGGGAGCAAGTAATTAACAAAGGTAATCAAAATGAAATATCGGCAAAAATGAAACTTATTAATCCGAAATATACTTGGAGGGAATGGCTCATCACACCAGCATATGAAAAAGCAGAGAAGGGTGATTATTGCCTAATAAACGAGCTTCAAGCTGTTTTAGACAAACCTTACGAAGAACAATCATTAGAAGTACAGAAAAAGTATGACAGACTCAAGCCCAGGAAATTTTTTGGATCGGGGGGGATTTCCCATTACAGTTGTTCATCATAAATCAATACCAGAATTAAAATAATACGTAATAGGGGCAAACGAATATAAAAAAAGCTTAATTCTCTTTAACAGAGAAAACCAAACATAAAAAGATTCTTTTGTAGTTTTTGTATAGGTAACCGAACAAATTATTCTCTCGATAAGGGAATAATTGACTCATCATTATTAATATCTTTGTTGATTTGATGTCTGAAGAAACAAAATCTAAAATCCGAATTTTTCTACCATTTAGTTGGTTTATACCAGCTCTTATTTCCTTTGGAGTAATTAATTTCCATCAAATATCATCTGGCATCGCACCAATAGCCATATAAATCTATGTCATCACACAGCCATGAATTTTACGAATCCATTGTTGAGGCTTCAAATAGAGGCGAGTTATGGGGACTAGATCAATTTTCTTATACCACCAATCACCTTGAAAATAACTTTGATCCATCTGTTTATAAATAATGCGTCATTTCGACAAATTAAATCCTCTTAACCCATAATACATACAATTACGTTCCAATTTAAAATTCACTTTCTAGCATTGAACACAAATGATCATTGCTGAAGATGAAGTGAGATAATAGGCGACCTCATTAATGAATAGCCATAAATATTAAAAATATAAGAATTATAATTGTTAATGCTAATTTGTTAGACCTGTATTTGATATTTCAATAAATTTGATTGAAAATAATTAACTGAAAATACAGAAAGTTAATAATGACAATCATTTCAACTATTAATTTTTTGCCAAATAATTTCAGCATCTCTGAGAAGGTAGATAGCTTCTTTTCTGCCAACAGCTCTTTCAGCATCATTCATCAACTTAATATACCTTTCTCTTAGAGCCTGCTTTTCCATGACAACTTTGGTAAACATGTGTAGTTTTTCAGATCGGTTTGCAACTTTATTTTTCTGAATATTCTTTATATATTTATGTGGTGTTTTTGCTCTTACGCGAACATTGTGTCTACTCATTACTGAATCTTGGTTACTGATTAATCACAAAATCATTCTGCGAAGGGATCTTATCAACTGCGTGTAGGGTTAACCTCCAATTTTTTGTATTCACTTAGGTAGCTTTGCTAATTTCGATTCCATACTCTTTCGCCAGTTTAATCAATTCTTGCATTGACAAGTCAAGGAGATAACTTCGGATACATTGATAAGCATTAAAGCTCTCAATACTTCTTCTTTCGTTGAACATTGCACGAGAGATTCTCAGAGCTAAGGATTCTTTAGTGAAGAGAGCACACTTGCAAGTATTAAAATATTATTCAAAACTTGGGGATGTTTGTGTATAAATCTTCTTAAACAAAAAGAAAAAAATTTAGTCTCCTAGTAAAGTCACACTATCTAAATTAACCTTTTAATATTTTGATTTATTCAAATAACTATGGGAGATGCTAAGGAAAGCAAGAAAATAGGATTTAAACCAAGCACATCAAAGTCATCACAACAAAATCAAATAGTTAAAGAACAAAAAGGTAGGCTTATATCATGGTCTCCCTGGCCACCTGCAAATTTCAAAACTCGTTACCCAGCTTTCCCTTTAGTTACGACTATTATAGTTTTAATAATTTTACGTTGGCTAACTTTGGCTTATTAAATTAACTAGCCATTAGAGGAAATAAAAAGTTCTTTAAGGAAAGTTTCTATTCAAAAGTAAAAATAGGGTATTTCTCTTGGGGGGATGGGCGCATAGAACAGATTCCAAATTGCATGCACTCCATCACATCATCATCATATTGAGGCTTGTAATTGGAAAACAAATCGGACATTTCTTTCCCTGAGATAGGAATCCCAGAAAAATTTTCAAATAATTGCTTTGAGAATGGCATGGTCAGACATCTAAACAACTTATTTAGTTTCTACTCATATTCCATTAAGAAATCCATGGGGATGAACACTCAAGTATTTATACAGACAAAGAAATTTATTCCTTTTGATTGGGAAATTGTCGAAAAATTAACAACCGCTTTATTTAGAAGGCAATCATTTGAATGATACTAAGTACCAATACTTCTCTACCTTTATATTTGCTTATCTATTTCAATCAAAATAGATAAGAGCTGAAGAAAACATTAGGGGTCACAAAATACTTTTAAGAAATTCTCGTATGAAATTAACTTAATAAAAAAATTATTTTGATTGATCTCTTTGAATAAAGCTATCTGGAGATTGAAGATAAGAAGTTTGGCCTAAATAAGGATCTTCTCCAAAAAGATCGTTCATTTGTTTTTCTGACATTTGTCTAGGAGCTTCAACAATTTCATTAGGTTCTAAATCTTTAAGCAGCGTTGAATCAATTTCACTTGCTTTAAGCGAAATAGGACCAACAATCAGAAAAAAAACTAGAAAGAAAGAGTGAATTAGAAATAGCAAAGATTCATTCATTTTCTTGAAATTACTTGTTGGAAGAATCAGAACTTTCAAATTGCTTAATTGTCTCATCTTGACTTGCTGAGCTTATTTAGAAAAAAGAGAATACCCCTTAAACCCAGACCCCAGGCCAAAACAGAAGAGGAAATAACAGAAAAGATGAATACTATAGACAGAATTTACTCATAGGAGAAATTGGAAGTTTTGTGATGTTAATGCCAATTCGGAAGTCGCCTAAGTGAATTAATTTATATCCATACCTCATTCTATTTCATTCATGGGAACCTCACTCAGTTCAATATCTAATGGTTTTAAACTCATTTCGGGTATTATTTTTTCACTTTCTTCAGAAGAAGATGGTTCAATAACAATCCCAAGAGGGTTATCGCCATTATCTTCAAGAATTGATAATTCATTAACTAGAGAGTTATTTTGTGTGTCATCAAGCGAATCTAATTCTGTTAAAAGATCATTGTCTTCATTAGCTATTCTCTCATTTGTATCTTTTATAAGTAAGTTTGAAAGCTCAATAACTTTTAATATTACTGACTTCTGATTTTCATACATGCTTTGTATCACATTAATTATTTCACCAGATTTTTTAGGCTGAAAAATAAAAGCATAACCAGTCCAGCCTGAGAGGATTATTGAAATTAAGACAACAGAAATAAATGCAGAATAAATTGCTTTTAATATTGTTTTCATCATTAGGGGGTCTGTATGTATTGATGAATCTAGACATATCAATTGAGACTTAAAACAGACTCTTCACACCCTGTAAGGGCGTAAAAATACTTGGGTGTTTACTCTTGCTGATTTTCAAATTATGAATATGAGGCAAGTACGTAAAGGATAGTAACTAAGATGCTAAATTATATTCTTTAATGCATTCAGGTTTTAAACAAAAAAATCCAAGAATTAATTCACCGCAATATATGTATTTAGGATAAAATGAAATGTTAAAAAACTAGACTTATTGCAGTTTGAAATTTGTACTGTAAAAGTAAAGTTAACCTAAATTAGAAAAATTATTTTAGTTTAAAATATATTTTCACTAAGCGACATCAGAACTACTTTCAATAAATTCATGTAATTCATTAAATTTTTGTTCGAAGTAAATAATCTTTTTTGTTTCTGTCATTTCTTCGGAATAAAACTTTATAGGCAAATAAGAAAGTAATTTGTCACCGCTCATAAATTAAGTACTTTTATTTTTAACTAATATGAACCAAAAAAATTAACTGGCCAATTAATAAAAGTATTAAGATCTTATATACCTCTCTTAGCTATTTATTAAGCTTAATTATATAAAATATATATGCCCATCCAAATCAGATCAGTACCGCGTAATTGCCTAAGTGTTTACTCTCTAGGAGCAGTTCCCATAATGGGAGTAGATATAGAAAAATGATCTTCGACTTCCTATGTCCTTCGAAAATCGCCTTGCCCAGTTGACTACAGAGGCTGCTGAACATGCTGCTCAGCTTGTTCTTACTCAACTAACTCAAAGATTAAATCTCTCTAAGCATCAATCAAAAATTGATGAAGAAATGGAGTGTATGCAATTTGGTATCTGTTCTTATCAAGCCAAACCACAAAAATTTACTCTGTAGGATTAATCAAATGAAATTAACTGAACTGATTTAAATAATTTCATCATTATAATTGACTTTTCTTGGTTTCTCTTTTCTTTTTGTTTAACAGCTCAGGGTAAGTTATGAGCTTTACTTTAACCTTAGATCTTTATGGTGAGTTAATGCGTTATTGATTTTCAGAATCTTCTAGAAGATCTGAATATTCTGATGTTTGTGCAATCGGCAACTCAGAGGCGCTATTTGTTGATCTCACTAACAATGCAGTTAATTCTGCTGTCTTTTTATTATTAATAACGTTGGTACCATGAGCTGAAACAGCAGCTCCAGCAACAATGGCTGATATTGGTTTCCACCAAGGCAGTGAGATCAAATCATTCTTTTTAACCTCTGACAAGAAAAAACCAAGCCCAAGCAAAACACCAAATACAGCTCCAGACCATTGGCATATTTCAGCTGAAACAGATTTGGAATTTTCAGCTGCGATAATTTGATCTTCCATTAGTTTTAGTAGTTGAGAGAAAAATGCATGTTATTACATTTATTATAAAAGCACTTATATAAAATGATGCATATGAGCAATTAATCCAAGTGTGGTACAAACATTATTTTGATGTATTTCAGCTGGAATAAAATTTAAGATAAATACATCTAAACCTCAACGAAATATTCAGAAATGGAACCCGTATATATAAACTATAAAGAAATTGGGTGATACAATCAAGAAAAGTATATTTGATTTATAAAAAATCCAAATCTATGAAAGAACAAGCAAGGAAATTAATACGTCATAAACGTGATTAAATGGATATTTGTCACAAATTCATTTTAGTAATGTCGACAAATCATAAAATAATTAAACCTAATCAAAGAAGAACCTATTCTATATGACTGAACAAATTGAGGTATTTGGACAATTTGACGTAAGGAGAGATATTGAGGCCACGGAAACTCAAACAATACTGACTGAACAAATGAAAACTGATAAGGCTCGAATAACAAATACCTTTGGCGGGGATCAATTAAATGCCGCGTTGGACGCAATAAAGAATAAAAAAAAATACACAAGAGGTCATGAGAGTAAGGCTAAAAAGTTTTACATAAGTAGAAAAGATTGTCCAGTAAGAAATTTTTATGAAGACTTGGCGGGTCCCAATAAAAGAACCGATGCAATACAAATGTTTGATGCATTGTTCTGGGGATCCTGGATTGCCTGCAATGAAATGCCAGAACAAGCAAAAATGTGGCTAGATGAGAGAGTAAATGAATATAGAAATGGGACTTATATGGATTTTATTTGTGATTGTCGTAAATTTAGAGGTAATGATGCAGATAAAACACAGGCAAGTGAGATGACTAGGGCTGAATATCCATTTGACTGTCATGGCTATACCCTAAAAAAATATATAGAACAAGAGGTTGAGAACTCAACCAAATAAAGTCCAAAAAAATTTATAGAGAGCAAATTCCTGAATTAGCATTGCATATTCTCTTCTATAATCGAAATCTCTCTAGTATTTCTTTTATTAAGCCCACGCAGATCTAATTGAAATCGAATCACCTCTAAAGCAAGCTTGTTAAAACGAAAGGTGGCTTGAACATAACCATGTGAGAAATTTGATTCAAAATATCCAAAACCTTTCAAGTCTTTTACTAACAAGTAGCTATCAAAGACTTTGCTATACCATCTAAGAATCATATTGTTATCCATAATATCGGCTATGGCTATTCGACAAAGAGTTTTAGTCCTTACAGCAAAGTAATCATTAAAATCTTGATAGATAGGAAATATTAATCGCATCATGAAACAAAATCAATAGAAGGTAATGCTCCAACAGCAAGAGGGGAAGTAAGTAAGTATTTCATAAACTCATAATGACGCTTTTACTTTTGGATTTCTATTGGTGAAAAAACCTAGAATGAATTCTGGAAGAATCTTCATGATTAGTTCTCATTAATTCCATGAGTGATATAAGAAATATAGATTGACGGGTATTTTTAGAAAAAAGAAAGTTATTTTTTAAAAATGCTACCGCTCTCGAATTTTTTATAAAGCACATATCCGATTAGTAACAAGACAATCAAAAAAAAGTTCTGGTTAAAAAGTTCAATTATTAAAAAAGCTACTATGGGAACGAAAAATAATCTTTTTACTGTTAATTTTTCTTCAATTGATAAATCCTTCCATTCAAGATATCTTCTTAACTGAAAAACTCTTTTCATCTCTCTCTCCCTAGGTTTCTGCCTCTTAAAAAACCTGTTAAGGAATACTCTTAAATCGTATAGATTGTTCATAATATTATTATGTCATCTTTTCTTAGTCCTACGATGAATTTGTATTAAGATGTTTAGGAAATAACTAAAAGATATCAATATAATTTAGATGTAATGAACTAAAAAAGTTGACATCTATGTTTTAGATCTTTTGCTTTTAAGATGTTCAATTAGAGTTTTCAACTCTTTGGTACTTATTTCTGCAGCTTTGATCCTTGCTTGCTTGCTTAGTCATGTCTTTATGATGCTAAAGTAATAAATTGAACCTAAACTACTATTGAAGATATAGAGAAAAGGTTATGAAGAGAAGTAGTTGTCAACGCAGTCGACTCAAAAGTGTAGAAGATCATCTTTAATATAAGTTTTGAAATTCAGCATATTTGGAAGGTGAAAGATATAAGTAGTATTAAACGTACAATTGACAGCTAGTAAAAAATTTTATGTTCTAATTTAGTCTTCAGAGGAAGATAACCGTAGGTATTCAATTGAAGGCTCTGAGAATAAGATTGGCTTATTAATTGAAAACATTTCATTCACCTAATTCTTCATAAACTTCAGGTATGGCTTCAGGACCGGTATACGCAGTCCATAAAAGCAGAATAGTCACAGGGCAAAGGGCCACTTGAACCAGTGGAGCAAAGTATTTGAGCGATTTGAGTCTCTTTTCCATATTTATATGACGCTCGCATTGAGCTTGGCATACATATCAGCCGTACTGTCTGAAGTGAATCCTGCATAACATTGATGATGCACCTCAGTGAGATGACCCATAGAATCAAAATATTAATCAGCTGGATAGATTTAAATTATAATACTTTGCATAATGATGTCTAATTGTATCGAAAATCAGCATATAATATATAATTTGGTATAGCGGAGATAGAACATAACATACATTTTTTTAGAATGAACAGTCAAAGTGTGCAATGATCTTAATAAAAAACTATTTAGAGGACAAGACTCAGTTTTAGATAAATTATTCTATATTTTGGAGTTTTATAAGGAGACAGAAAGCTCAACCAAACAAAACCTTATAAAAATAAAGTTAATGTAATATTTACTTTTATTATTTAATTATGTTCAAAAATTTCTCTCATATCATAAATAACAATAACTTTTACTAAGCTAATATTCAAAATTTAATAATTCAAGATAAATTTTGATTGCCTTAAAAATAGAAAATGCAATTAACAACCTTAGCTTTGGCTTTCTCAGAGTGGGGCATAGGAAGATTTCCATTAGATTTGATTATTTTCCTCTCTGTTGCATTAATTTTTGCTTTACCAGCAGGAATTAATAGAAAGAAAATTTTTGTTGAAGGGGACGCTTTTACAACACGGTTAAAGAAACAATAGAAATAAAGATCCTTTTTGGAATTCTAATCTTCTAGGAAAACAAATATTTAGATATCAAGAATTAAACCAACAATTCAATAAATTTATCATTAGATAATGAGGCTTGGAATTTACAATTAAATTCCAAGTAATTATCTATAGAAATAACAATAAAACTCTTGTTCATATTTAAATAATTTAGTTCATTTGACTTTTAAATAGTAATAATTATTAAAAGTATATGGATTCATAGATTAAAGCTTTCGGAAAATCATATTAAATGTAAATATTTCTCAAAAATATTATTTTGATTTATCATAAAATGAGAGGCTATTTAAATACAACTATCAAATTCAAAAGAAGGAATAATTAATACCTGAATTGAAGTTCAATTATTTTACTGACCATGACAAATACATTTTCCACCCTTCCATGCTGAGCATTTCTTCTTTTTACATTTTTTTTTCTTCTTCTTCTTATCACCCATAAAAGATAAACGCTATTTTCATTTTACTAAAAGCTAATACAAATTGTTGTTTTATCAAATTAAATAAATCGAAACTATGCTTTTTAACTCCATCGCTCATGATAGCCCCCTGATAAATTATGAAATTCAAGTAATAACTATTTGTAGTACCTAATCAAGTCAAAAATCAAAAAAATCACAAACACAAAAGCAAGAATTATGGGCAAAATTTGATTTCTCTTAATTTTTTCAAGAAAATTAGCTTTATCGCCCTTGTTTTCTTGTTTTATAACCCTAGGGGGTAAACCCTGTTCTTTTCTTCTTTTAGCTTCTCCCATTTTTCTATAAGTTCAGTCAGCTAAAATCATAATAAAAAGAGCTAGCACAAAAAGTCTAAGATACTTATGCAAAGGTTATTAAACCTTCAAATATCATCCAATCTGAAACTATATTTAAATTTTTGCCAAGCCTTAAAAATTCCTAAAATGATTTTAATCACACAATCATGATGATGAGAAAACAGCTCAGATATGATTTGTAAAGCCTGGCGAAAGGGGCGAAGCATTACTTACGCAAATAGCAAATCAAAAGAAGGCAAATTTATTAAATCTGATATTGAGCTTGCAAAAAATTTGTCTTTTGAAAAGCATTAAGTCTTTTGGGAGTAATTAAGAGACAATGAATAAATTTTTCTTCCGCATAGATTTACTTCAAAAAATAATTGTTGTGCAATCATTAAAAACACTAGCAATGAGAAGTTATTGCTTTTCCAGTCTGGAGGATCTGACTTTTTTAAGAAAATATTTAACTAGTAAGATTCAATACAATTGAAAGCTAGGTTTTCATAAATCCTTTTATCCAAAAATTTTAATAAATATGCTCAAAAAAAAGTAATACAGATATGCATTTACTTTAATAAAAATGAAGAATGCTGTAGAAAGAAATGAATATATGGATTTAGCTAAAGAAGCAAATCTTTTATGGCATCAAATAGTTAGAAAAAAAGCAAAAAAAGCACCTCGAATAAATTGTAGTAGTCAGTAATTTAATAATTTTTCCTAATTAGGCAAAAGCATGTCTTTTATCAAATACAATTTCCTTACTATTGAAAATCAATTGCTCAAATTTATTTTTTAAAAAGGTTCCAAGGCCAAGATCAATAAGGATATGTAATACAAGAGAAATACAAAAAACTATATAAAAAATTAGATGACAAATAAACAAATTTACGAAATCATTAGTATCGTTCTTAGTCGCCACCTTGCTTTCATTTAAGTTAGAGGGAATGAAATCTGTTATGGAGTTAACACTTGCTGACTCAACAAACCCTGATGAAGAAATTTTCAGATCCTTTACCTTTGGCGAGGCTGTAACAGTCATCTCGGAAATCTATATTTATTCCATTTTACTTTCTAATTTATAGATTTTACTTATATCAGTCTCTTTTTGTTTTATATCTTGTTCAAGTAATTCTTTGCTTCAAGTTCCTTCTGTAACATTAAAGGTACCTTTTGAACATCAAACCTATTTTTTATTTTAGAAATCTTTTTTTTAAGGGATGAAATGATGAACATTAGAATTTGTAAGTTTTGATTTTCATTTATTTAATCTAAGCCTCATAAAAATTCAATAAGTACGAATTAAACTGCAATGATACTTAATAACTAGCATTTCATCATTTAATTTTAAGATATAAAATTATAAATAGCGAAATAGTGCTAATCCATATTAAATAAAATTATTCCTTTCTAGTAATCTTTTTATATTTAGACCTTTTAGGATCCAAGGATATAAATATTGCTTATTTCTTTGCAAGTCTGTAAATATTTCTTGTTATAAAAGAAAATTCTATTAAGGTCACAGATATTTAAAGATGTAGTTAATTTAGAAATTCTACTTTTTAAAAAGAGAACTCATTACACCAGCTTGCTCCCATTTCTTAACTTTTGGTCTTAAAAATGACATCGGGAGAGCTGTTAAAACAGCAAATGAAACAACAAGTATTAGGTCAGTAGTGAAGTGATTTACTCCAAAATCGGTACCAGCAAGCCAGAGCCAAGGGAATGCAGAGACAAATAAATTAATTGGCATTGGATATCCTTAGTGCACATAGAGCATAAAGTAATTATGTACTAATTGATTCATCGCTTAGTAAAAATTATTAGTTCCATTTAGAGATGTAACGCTTACAAGCAATGAATCACTTAATTAGTAAGAGCAAGTAGTAAGAATAGTTTGTTTAATCAATTTGTCATCAATTGGATTAGTCCAGTTTTTAACTTGGTTAATATCACCATTAGAAGGTAGTCTACTAAATAATCTTTTTTCACAATCAATTGCCATTAAATAAGAACTAGTATTTATATCATTCTGGTCATTAGAATTAACCTCAGAATATTTAGTCATGACAGACAGTAAGCCTTTATTATTGTATTTTATTGTATTAATATCTATAAATTGAATTTTATTATTTGTATTTGCAACTTCTGTCCAATTAAGTGTCATAGATGAAAGTGAATCAAAACATGTAAAAAATAATAGGGTTATAAACAAACAGAAGGCTAAATTCTCTTTAATAAACTTCGTGAGATGTATCATATTGTTATAATTACATTAATATTAATTTCTACTTAAGCCAAGTTTTGAAAGAAAGTCATCTAGATCTTATCGTAAATATACATAAATTATCTTTTCTTAAATAGTAAAAAAGTTTTATTAGCATTTAGTAGAAACTATTATTGAACTTATAGCAAATAACTTAGATTAATTTAATCAAAATAATACTAGAGATTTAGAAAATAGGGATTTTTACTAGTTTAGGTTTATTTATAAAATTGATCATATGCGAAATGATCCTCCATCTCTCTACCTAAGGAAAAAAGTACTTCATTAACTTTTATAAGCTGACTTTCCAATTCACTCCTCTTAAATTGAAGCTCAACAAATCTTCGATGCATCTCTGATTGAGACCTCTTTCGATAATCATCATTTTGATTACCTTGAATTCTGTAGATTTGGTTTTTCATGGCATCATGACCTTTTGAATTTAGGCAAAATCGCCTATTTAATGCTCCTCTGCTTTGAAAGGCACTTAAAGTTAAAATATCTCCTTAACCGGTCTAGTAGAATCATCAAAGATCTGTAAACCCGTCTTAATGCTGGAGTATTATCACCTCCATTTTCTTATCGAAGCGTTTACTCTTACAAATATATTGCATAAACAATATTTCTTTAAAATACTAACTCTATATCAATAAATTAATAGATATTAAATTTTTTTATCAGTAATTGATTGAGTCGTTGTTTTTTTTCTTTTTGGTTTTTGAAGCTTATAACCAAACTCTATAAGTTGATGATATGTCAATCTGGCTTGTAGAGCACTTAGAGATAGACGTTTCTCATCATCTTTTTGAAGATAAAAATTACCTCTATTATCAGTATCTTTTTCAATAGTGACATAGTTTTTTCCCTTCTTTAGGATCCAGGGCTGTTTTAGATAGTTATCATCCCCTATTTTGAAATCCCATGGGACTAGTTCTGACTTTTTTTTTAATGGCATATTGAAAATTTATACCATTTGTTTCTTATTCCACATAACATAGTTTTGATATTTGATTTTATGATAGTGATTTTAATTCTATAACACTATTGAAAAAAAACCAAACCAATGAAAGAATTAATACTAATTTGACTTGAATATCATCTTATATATAAATCGTTATTTTGATTAGAATTCAATAATCTAGAGGCTATTGGATTGTTTTTTTTTTCATATTTTCTTGATCTATAAATTTTAAATTTGCAAATCTCATCTCCACTTATAAAACAATCATCAATAAAATCATCAAGGACTCGTGATGGCATTGTACAAAAAATGATTAATCAATTAATACGTCATTCACGGAAGAGGGCAAGTCCGTCTTAACACCTAATTATCTTATTCTTATCAAAATACAACTCCTACTTTAAGTAGCCATTTAAAGACCATTTACATAAAATTTAAATTCAGAAGTTTTGGAAACTGTTCTAACATATAGTGTGATCCGTTTATCTCAGAGATAGTCACTACCCTGAATAACTTGTATTCTTATCTAATTATCTAAAGCTAATTGCGACTCTTTAGACTCCACTGATATCATTTCATTCTGAAAAGTACTGGGGAAGCCCTCAAAAGACAGGAGTGCGAAACAATACCAATAAATACAAAGATATGCTCATCTTGCGTTTTTATTATAAACAATAATAAAAAATAATTCTGATTAATATTTAAAATTATAGATTGATTCTGAGAATGGCCAAAAGTTTTCAGTAATGGTACAGGCTGTCAAAAGGCCACAAGAATAAATACATTTTTTCTAGCCATGAGTTAGGATAAAAGCTCAAAAAAAATGTCAATACGAACGGCTATGAGAGGCTTATAGCTAACTACATGGAAGTCTATAAAAGTTTTGAGACATCACATCATATTCTGAACATTTGAGTATTTTACCAAGTAGCTACCATGAAAGCAAAGCACTGATTGATCCTAAAAAATAAAAGTTAGTGAGACAATAATTAACTCCTATGAGGAAACTACTAGTAAATTAAGAATTAATAGTTAATCTTTTGAAGCAAAGACAACTATGTTTATATTTATTCTAGTAAAAAGCCAAAAGCTCTGAATCAGAAAAGACGTCATGAAGAGATCGTTGTATATACCTCTGGCAAACTCGACATAAAAATACAAAGACTTATCAATTCAATAAAAGAAATACTTTTTACTAATTAAGATCAGAAATAAAGAGACGAGTTCCTGTTCCTAAAAGCGCCTTAAATTAACAGACTTACCCATAGGCGCCTAATTGTTAGCCCACAACTCAAATTGTTAAAGATGTAAAGATAACATCATAATTGATTTCACGACGCTATATTTAGCGTACATTTGGCCTCCAGGGATGCCTCTTACTCTACATTCGTTGTCAGTTTACAAAGAAATCCTCGTACATACAAACCTCAAACTTATGACCAAACTTACTGATCACGTGACAATAGATTCAGGGGGTTATGTTTCTGCGAAGGAACAAAGTGAAGCACTACGTAGTGCCTGGATAAGCAATACGGAGGTAAAGCTTTTAGAACGCAAAACCAGATTAGTTTCACCAAGTTGGTATGAGAAACGAGACAAAAACATTTGATATATCTTTAGGATTATGTAAAAAATGCATATAACATTCCTTTATCAAACAACTTAATTTATTAGGTTTATTAGTAAGACCACTGAAATTTGTAACTATCAATATAAAGTAGAAAACAATTACTGAACATAAAGACTTCTATATAATTGATCGACTAATAAACTTAGCAAAACCCTATTGAAATATTTAATTTCTAATACTCTGACTTTAATGCGCAATGAAAATACGGCTAGGAAAAACTTTTAGCAGGTACGTAAATACTAGCAATCAAGAATTAAGGCTTCAATCCTTAAGAAAGTATTTCTATTGTAACTATTTTTTTAAATGTCAACTTTAATTTTTTTAATATTCAAATACCTCACAGAAAATTAAAGCATTTTCAATTTTGATCAAATGCTCAATGTTTATGTTTTTTTGTTTCCTATCCAGTCTTCAGGCTTTTTCATCATCCAGTTCATAATTCCATCACTATCCATATTCATTGAACTCAGGCCAAAAGCAACGATAAATAATACGCTAAACGAAATTATTATTAAAAGTAGAACAGGGTTTATTCCCATCTCAGAGAGAGTAAGAGCAAAAAAGATTTGCATAAATCGAAATTAAAAAATTTAAATGTTCAGTAAAAAAAAGCTGGCAAGGCTAAATTATCCATGCCATAAAAGCTCAGACAATTCACTTTTATCCATTGAGATAAACTGATGATACATTGTTTCTTCATATAACCTTCTTAGCTCACTCTCATTTGCTTTCTCCGCCATAGTCTTAGCTAACTTTCTGGCAATCTCTTGGTGATGAAATTCCATTTAAATAGTTTCAAAATTAATTTAGTTAACCCTTTCTAGATCGATCTAACCTTCTTGCTCTTAAGCATTTACATAATGTATTTCGCCTGTATCAATATTTGCTATCTAAAAAAGATATAAGTTTTTTCTATAAAAGCAAATTAAAAAAACGATTGCAAAATCAGCTAATACGTCTGTATGTAGATTTTCAACGTAACGAAACATAAGAATAACCTCAACCAAAAAATAATTCTATTGGTATTAAAATTATTATTTATAAATTGAGTAAATAGTACATTTTTTTAATAATTTTTGTCAGTCCTAAACTCTAAGAAACTTATTTTAAATATGCTCATAAATAAAATTTATGTTTCTAAACCCTGAAATGATGAACAATTTTAGTTAGTCGCAACAACTCTTTTCTTTTTTGAAAAGTCTACTGGATTTGTATTAATTTAAAAATTAAAAATTATCTTGATCTAAATTATCTTTCTTTCATTCTGATAATAAAAGATCTCGTTTCGATGAGCCAAGGTTTATGAAGTTCGAATTGATTTATAAAAATTTGCTCACTCATAAGAATAACTGATTCTCGAAAACCCCACCTGCAAACTGGCACGCTACACGGCTTTTATTTTTATATTTGTGATAATTTTCCAGCTCACCTGCGAGTACAAGGTCAAATGGCTCAACGAATTAACGTTGTTTTAAATTCTATTCCATCCGAATGCAGAGACTTAGCAGAATTTGCTTTTTTCTGCAGTATCGGTTTTACTTTTGGGAGTCTCGGGTTGATATGACTTACACTAATAGCTCAACATTTCAGTTGAAGTTTAATAAGTTCATTCCATATTTTGTTATTGGAAAGCTTGTAATTTTCACCGGATTTCTCATCTACATGATGCAGGGTTAAAAATGACCTCTACTTTTTTCTTAATTGCTTTAGCAGCCTTCTTCTATGTAATGGCATGTCTATGGAGAGACTTGAAAAGCAACTCAAGCTCTTATCAAAATTGAACTTAAAACCTTTCAAACCCTATGAAGATAAAACAACAATGAGTTGGAATTTTTTCTACATGATACAAAGTTAAGAAATAATCTCATAACAACTTATGACACGCTTTCTAATCTCATATGAGTTTAATGATGGAGAAGATCAAGAAAAAGGTGGAGACATGCTCGTTAAATGGTACGAATCTGGAGGCGTAGAGAATAGACCAGAAACATATGAGGTAATATCATGGGTTTTTATGATTCAAAATGGAACAGGCCACTGTGTAGTCAAGGCTGATTCCTTAGAGACCATTTGGAAACTTTGGCATCCATGGAGAAAATTAATGGATATTACTATCCAACCATGCTTGGATCTTGATGAGACAATTTTATTGATCAAAAACACTAAACAATAGGGATCACTACAAAAAGTCAAGGTTGTTTAATACTGACTTTGGGATTATCAAAAGGATCATCTGTAAGAGCAGCTAAACAAATTCTTTTAGGAGTTTCAAATTGTTCATGATAGTGACAATTCTCCAAGCAGTAAAAATACCTATCTTGATCTGTTTTCATCTAATAAATAAATTTAAATTAAAATAATCGTTGAGGGTATGGTTCATAAATTTATTAAATTCTTATTAAAACTAATTAATATGAGAGTAAAAATTGATTATGTGTAGTTAATTAAATAAAACAATTTACGATAAGATTTTAGAAATATGCCTAGAAATTATTAATTAATGTTAATGTCAGAATTATATAAATCTAAAAGAATAAATATAAAATGACTAATTCTTTTAGACAACTACGTAATTTTTTTTCAATTATTTGAAACATATATCACTCCAACAAATCTATAGTATTTGATTTAATACTATTATCAAAAATAGTTGTATGAATCCACAGATTTTATTTAATTTTTCTCTAGCGTTACTAACAACGGCAGTTATATTATTATTTAAAGGTTTATTCCTATTAGGTTTTACGTGTTTAATACTTTCAATAGGGACTTCAATTACTTGGCTTATGGCTGGTTTCTTTGGAAAATTTGAATATGAACCAATAAATGAAATCTGTGAAGATGAGAGAGACGATGAAGGAAAAGGTGTTCTAAAACCCTTTTGATTTTGGCTTTAGTTGACTATAAATTAGTTATGAGATGATGGAATATTAAAGATATCAATACACCAGTCCAAATTCCTTTGAATAGCATTCTATATTTTTCTAAATTAATAGAATCATCTATATGATCCTGAATTAAAGATTTATTCATATGCACAATTTTAAATAAACTATATGCGGATTAACAAATTTTCGCTGTACAATTGATACATAATAGTATTCAGTTTATACGAATATTTACATTAAAGACTAATTTCTTAATTCTACATTTTTATCTAGAAAAGCTTTTATGTATGAAAATATTCTACCAACTGGAGAAGAGATAAATAAAGATTGGTTTAAATGCTTAATTAAATAATTTCTATATTCTCCTTTATTTATAAAAATTTTTCCTCGACTTGAGATTTGATCAAGATCATTTGCTTCGAAATACACTTTTTATCAAAATTAATTTACTCTATCATTACTTTAATTTTGTTTTTGTCTATAAATTTTTATATAAATAGAATTAACAATTGATACAATACTGAATCATAGCATAGCTTCTCATAGATTTAAGTTGATCTAAAACATCAAACGACTCAATCTAATCTATAAAGTGTATAATATTTATTTTTAATGAATATAGAAGTATGTCTTTTCTCTGTTGTATAAGTTAAATACTTGTGTATTATTAATATATTTATTGTTTCGTTCACATATAGTTGCAAATATTTTTATTATTATCATTGAATTAACAGTTTTAGCCGACCTCTATATATGATTTATCAATATCATTCAAATCCTGGTATTTTTTATATTAAAACAGTTATTTTGATTTCATCAAATACTAGTGATGCCATAGAAGTAGCATTTTTAAAAGAGTGAAATCACAAACTCAAAAAAAAAAGTCACTATGTATTAAATTTAATACCGAAGTGAATCTTATTTTATGGGTTTTTCTGGATATTTTTATAATATTTTTTTAGGGATCATTTATTTAATGTATTTTGCTGACAGCTTGGGACTGCAATTTCTAGCTCCGCAAGGAGCGATAGGAATCTTAGTGTTAATCACTGGATTCATTTTCTCATTCATGATGTTCTATGTAGGATATATCTCAATACGTGAGATGTATTCGAATAAATCTGAGTCGTCAATTCAAAGAAAATTGAATATGCAAAAGGAAAAAATAGCTAGGCTTTATCCACAATCCTAATTATTCCTTTCAAATTTAAATAAAGAAACTAAAAGTAATCCTTATTACTTAAAAAGCCTGAACCTACATAAGACATTGACCTTTTTTATTGCATTGAAATGATATGTATTTACAGCTAGGTCTAGTAGTGTTAAGTCTACTACCTGCACTTAATGAAAAAAATCTTCCTTGGATCGATGTAATACATCCTAT